>Ga0335077_10000012_pt1 | contig 231727 bp, 214 predicted proteins | sample Lox_Sample_31_FD_207151 | JGI IMG/M metagenome (GOLD analysis project Ga0335077, IMG submission 207151) | Soil microbial communities from Loxahatchee National Wildlife Refuge, Florida, United States - Lox_Sample_3.1 | ecosystem: Environmental > Terrestrial > Soil > Wetlands | place: USA... | reverse complement strand
TCGGCGGTGTTCGCTGCGTCGGGCATGGCGCGATCAGGAAACGACGGGCGGCGTCTCGAAGGTGTGGTACGGGGCCGGCGATGGAACGGTCCACTCCAGCGTGTCGGCGCCTTCCCACGGCCGGGCCAGCGCCGGAGCGCCCGAGCGAATCGTCTTCAGCACGATGAACAGGAAGAACACCTGCGACAGGCCGAAGCCGAAGGCGCCGATCGTGGCGACCTGGTTCCAGTCGGTGAACTGCGTGGCGTAGTCCGGGATCCGCCGCGGCATTCCGGCGAGGCCGAGAAAGTGCATCGGGAAAAAGGTCACGTTGAAGAAGATCATCGACAGCCAGAAGTGCCACTTGCCCAGCGTCTCGTCGTACATCCTGCCGGACCACTTCGGCAGCCAGTAGTAGATGCCGCCGAAGAAGGCGAAGAGCGAGCCCGCGACCAGCACGTAGTGGAAGTGCGCGACGACGTAGTAGGTATCCTGGAGCTGGATGTCGACCGGCGTGATCGCGAGCACCAGCCCGGTGAAACCGCCCATCGTGAACAGGAAGATGAACCCGATCGCGAACAGCATCGGGGTCTCGAAGGTCATCGAGCCCTTCCACATCGTGGCGAGCCAGTTGAACACCTTCACGCCCGTTGGCACGGCGATCAGCATCGTCATGTACATGAAGAAAAGCTGGCCCGCCGCCGGCATTCCGACGGTGAACATGTGGTGGGCCCACACCAGGAACGACAGGATCGCGATGGAGGCAGTGGCGTAGACCATCGAGGCGTAGCCGAAGAGCGGCTTGCGCGCGAACGTCGGAATGATCGTCGACACGATCCCGAACGCGGGCAGGATCATGATGTAGACCTCGGGATGACCGAAGAACCAGAAGATGTGCTGGAACATCACCGGGTCGCCGCCACCCGCGGCGTTGAAGAAGCTGGTGCCGAAATGCCGGTCAGTGAGCAGCATCGTCACGGTGCCTGCGAGCACGGGCATCACCGCGATCAGCAAGTAGGCCGTGATGAGCCAGGTCCAGCAGAACAGCGGCATCTTCATCAGCGTCATGCCCGGCGCGCGCAGGTTGAGGATCGTGGTGATGATATTGATCGATCCCATGATGGAGGACGCGCCCATGATGTGGATCGCGAAGATCGTGAGGTCCATCCCCATGCCGGCCTGCACCGACAGCGGCGCGTAGAGCGTCCAGCCGCCGGAGGCCGCGCCGCCGGGCACCAGGAACGAGCTCAGGAGCAGCACTGCCGCGAAGGGCAGCAGCCAGAAGCTCCAGTTGTTCATCCGCGCGAAGGCCATGTCGGGGGCGCCGATCATCAGCGGCACCTGCCAGTTCGCGAAGCCGACCGCGGCCGGCATGATCGCGCCGAAGATCATGATCAGCCCGTGCAGCGTGGTGAGCGAGTTGAAGAACTCGGGGTCGACGATCTGCAGGCCGGGCTCGAACAGCTCGCTCCTGATCGTGAGCGCGAGGCAGCCGCCGGCGAGGAACATGATGAACGAAAACCACAGGTACAGCGTGCCGATGTCCTTGTGATTGGTCGTCATGATCCAGCGCATGATCCCGGTGGGCTGGTGCGCGTGGCCGTGATCGTCGGCGTGGCCTGCGTGATCGTGCGGGATGCTGCTCATCGGCTTGCTCCTGTTCGCGTCGACTCGCTTGCGGATCGATTCAATGCGCGCCTTCGGCCGCGCTCTACTTGCGCGCGGCCAGGACCTGCGCCGGCTGCACCGTGTCGCCGTCGTGGTTGCCCCAGCTGTTGCGCTCGTAGGTGACGACCGACGCGATATCGGTGTCGGACAGCGCATTCTTCCACGCGACCATGGCGGTCGGCTTGCCGTCCTTCGTGACGCCGTTCATGACCGTTTCCAGGTGTGCCGCGATCGGCCCGGTGACGATCCTGGAGCCGTCCAGTGCGGGAAAGGCGTTGGCGACGCCCTTGCCGTTGGCCTGGTGGCAGGCGGCGCAGTTCGCCGCGTAGACCTTCTCACCACGCGCGATCAGGTCTTTCTGGTCCCAGACCTTGCCCGCGTCGTCGGCGGAAGCGGCGGATTTCTTGTGCTCGGCGAGCCATTTGCCGTAGTCCTCGGCGCTCTTCACCTCGACGACGATCGGCATGAAGCCGTGCTCCTTGCCGCAGAGCTCCGAGCACTGGCCCCGGTAGGTTCCCGGCGTCTCTGCCTTGAACCAGCTATCGCGCACGAAGCCCGGGATCGCGTCCTGCTTCACGCCGAACGCGGGCACGGACCAGGAGTGGATCACGTCGTTCGCGGTGATCAGCAGCCGGACCTTCCTGCCGACCGGAACGACGAGCGGATTGTCGACTTCGAGCAGGTAGTGCTCGCCCTTCGGCTCCTCGCCGCGAATCTGCGTCGCGGGCGTCTTGAGCGTGCTGTAGAAGCCGAAGCCGTCGTCGAGATAGTCGTAGCTCCACTTCCACTGGTAGCCGGTGACCTTGACCGTCATGTCCGGCGAGCTCGCGTCCTTCATCGCGAGTATCGTCTTGGTCGCGGGAAAGGCCATGAACAGCAGGATCAGGAAGGGGATCACCGTCCAGATCACCTCCACGACCGTGTTCTCGTGGAACTGCGCGGCCTGGTGGCCCTTGGATTTGCGGTGCGCGAAGATCGAGTAGAACATCACGGAGAACACGCCGATGAAGATCACGACGCAGATCCACATGATGTAGGTGTGCAGATCGTAGATCTGAGTGGCGATCGGGGTGACCGGCGGCTGCAGGTTGTATTCCCTGAGCGCCCAGGCCGGTGTCGTCCCCGCGAAAGCCAATGCCGCCGCGGCTGCGCGCCCTGCGGCGCGCGCTCCGTTCGTTGCTGTCCCCCTGGCGTCCGCTCTCATGCGCTCCATTCCCGCGTCGAACACGTCGCACAACCCCGCGCCTGGCCGAATCGTCCTAGCGCACCGCGAGCGCTCGTCGCAACTGGCGGGCGACGGCGACTCGCTCTTCCGCGGGCAGATCGTCGCCGAACCGCAACCGCTGCGAGGCAAAGCGCAGCATGATCCGCGGCTGGCGGGCTCGAGTGCCCGACTCCTCCACCTCGACCCGCGCCCAGAAGCGGTTGAACTCCCGGCGCGTGTAAACCCCCGCGCAATCGCGCTCCACGATCACCCGCTCGCCGCAGATGCTCAGGCGCTCCCAATCCGCCGCATGCCGCTCGAGCCAGCGGAACGCCAGGTACAGCACGCCCATCTCGAGCGCGGAGTATGGCAGCACCAGCCACGCTCCGAGGGCAGCGAATCCGAGTGCCAGCCCGAACGAGACGACGCAGAGCGACGCGAACAGACGCCACCGCCAGCGGGAACCGAGCGAGTCGTGCCGACGTGCAACCACGCAAAACTCGGGTTCGATGGGAAGCGACGGAGTCCCGGCGCCCGGCATGCAAGCCTCACGAGCCGAAGCGTTGCAACGAGGCGACGGATTCTAGCACGGATGGTTGCGCTGCAAAACGAGCCGCACCGAGCGCTCGCGCTAGCTCCCGCGCGGGTGCAGCCGCACGATCGCCCGTCCGTCGGCGGTCGTGCGCGGCTCGGGTTTCCAGGCGTGGCCGTACACGACTTCGAACGTCGCCGGCAGGCGCCCGTCGCGGCGGAATCGCTCGAGCGCCTCGAGCATGCGCTGCCAGCGATGCCGGCCCGTCAGCCCGCGCGGCCGGCCGACGGTGGCGTTCCGGGCGCCGAGCGACTTCAGATCGCGCATCAGCCCGCCTGCGGCGTCGTAGGTGAGCGTGAGCTTCTCCATGTCCATGACTGGGTCGGCGAAGCCGGCGCCCACGAGCATGTCGCCGAGGTCGTGCATGTCGATGAAGCGGCTCACGTGCGTCGCCGGATCGGCGCAGGCGAACGCGGCGCGCAGCTCGCGCAGCGTGTCGGGCCCGAAGGTCGTGAACGTGAGCAGCCCGCCGACCCGCAGCACGCGGTGAAATTCGCCGAAGGCGGCGGGCGGCTCGTTCAACCACTGCAGGACGAGGTTGCTCCATACGAGGTCGACGCAGCCGGCGGCGAGCGGCAGCCGCGAGGCGTCCGCGCAGACGAGCGCGTCCGACTTCGGCGTCCGACCGGCGCGCAAGCGCAGCCGCGCGAGGATCGTGCCCTCGCTGGCAGCGACGAGGCCGCTGCGCCTCCGCGCCGCGGTGAGCATGGCGAGCGCGATGTCCACGCCGACCGTCAGCGCCTCGGGAAAGCGCGTGCGCAGCTCCGCGAGACCGTCTCCGGTCCCGCAGCCCGCGTCGAGGATCGCCGTCGGAGCGAGCTTCACGAGCGCGAGCCGCTCGGCCATCCGCTGCCCGATCTCCCGCTCGAGCACGGCGGCGGAGTCGTAGCTCGGCGCAGCACGCTCGAAGGACCGGCGTACGCTCCGGGGATCGAGTCGCGACGGATCGCTCCGGCGATCCTCGTCAGTGCTCATCGTCCAGGGCGGCCAGGAAGGCCTGCGGATGGGACAGGAATGGCGCGTGGGCCGAGCGCCGCAGCAGGTGGAACGAAGCGCGCGGCAGCGTTCGTGCGAGCCAGGCGCTGGCGGCCGGCGGCACGAGGACGTCGCGCTCGCCCGCGATGACCGTGGCGGGCTGCGCGATCGCGGCGACCCGGGAGCGTAGGTCGATCGCCTCGAGGCAAGCGAGCGCCTCGCGCAGCGTCGCGGGCGAAGGTTCGCCGCGGACGAAGAGCTGCGAGCGCAGCGCCGCGAGCGCTTCGCGAGGCTCGTCTCCGCCCGCCGCCTGCAGCGCGACGAAGCGCTGCAGCGTGAGCCGATACGACACCGACAGCTCGTCGCCGAACTTTCGCAGCGTGGCGGCGCTCATCGCGCGGGGCCAATCGGTCCGCGCCACGAAGCACGGGGTGGTCGCGACCAGGACCAGTCGCGCCACGGGCCCGGGCTCGGACGCCGCCCATTGCAGCGCGACTGCGCCGCCGAGCGACCAGCCGAGCACCGTCAGCGGCGGCTCGCCGCCCGCGCGCCGCACGGCCTCCGCGACCGCAGCGGCCAGCGCCTCGAGTGTGTACGGCGCGAGCGGGGCGCTCCGCCCGTGCCCAGGGAGATCGACGAGCAGGACGCGGAAGCGCTCGGCGAGCCGCGCCGCGATCGGCGCGAACAGGCCCGAATGCATCGCCCAGCCGTGCAGCAGGACGAGCGGCGGCCCGCCCGCCCGGGCTCTCGACGTGGACCCGCGTCATGCGTACGCGAGCGCCGCGCCGAGTCCGTCGAGCGCGGTGGCGGCGAGCGGCTGCATGAGCGTGGTGCTGTGGTTAGAATGCGACCTGAGTGTCGGGGGGAGGGACGGCGGTTGTCAAATTTCCTGGACAACGCGCTCGACAACGTTCGGCGCGGTGCGATCGGCGTCGCCAGGCGCGCCCTGCCGCAACGCTGCGAATTGTGCGCCGGCGCGTCCGGGGCGGACCTGCTCTGCCGCGGCTGCGTGCAAGCGCTCCCGCGTCTCGGGGCCGCCTGTCCCGCCTGCGCGCTGCCCACGCCGGCCGGCGAAATCTGCGGCGCCTGCCTCGCCGAGCCGCCGCCGTACGACGCGACGCTGGCCGCCTTCGCCTACGCGTTCCCCGTCGACCGGCTCATGCACGCATTCAAGTATCACGGCCGGCTCGCGCTCGCCGAATGGTGTGCGCTGGCCATCGCCGAGCGCCGGCGCGGCAGCGCCGCTGCGCCTCCGCAGCGCCTGATCGCCGTGCCGCTCGCGCCCGAGCGCCAGCGCCAGCGCGGCTACAACCAGGCTTTCGAGATCGCGCGCGTGCTGGCGCGCCACTGGCGCATTCCACTGGTCCGCGGCGGTGTCCACCGGGTCCGCGCCGCGTTGCCGCAGGCCGCGCTGCCGTGGAGCGAGCGGGCGAAGAACGTACGCGGCGCCTTCGTCTGCGAGCTCGACCTCGAGGGGCTGTCGATCGCCGTCGTCGACGACGTGATGACCACCGGCGCCTCCCTCGCGGAGCTCGCGGCGACGCTCCGCCGCGCCGGCGCGGCGCGGATCGAGAACTGGGTGGTCGCACGCACCTTGCCGCCGTCCGCGGGATAGACTCCCCGCCCATGGTGGCGATCGTCCTCGTCCATCCGGAGATTCCGCCGAACACCGGCAATGTCATCCGCCTCGCCGCCAACACCGGCGCCGAGCTTCACCTGGTCGAGCCGCTCGGCTTCCGTCTCGACGATCGCGAGCTGAAGCGCGCGGGCCTCGATTACCACGAGTACGCGCGCCTCGTCGTTCACCACGACTGGGCGGCGTGTCGCGTCGCCCTCGCCGCGGGCCGGACGCGCGGCTGGTTCGCGCTCACGACCCGGGGCACGCGCTCGCTCTACGCCTGCGCCCTCGACGCCGAGGACGTGCTGGTCTTCGGCTGCGAGACCAGCGGGCTGCCGGACGCGATCCTCGGCGAGTTCCCGCCCGCGTCACGCCTGCGCATCCCGATGCGCGCGGGCCTGCGCAGCCTGAACCTCTCGAACGCGGTGGCGATCGCGGTTTACGAGGCGTGGCGCCAGACGGGATTCGGCGGCGCGTCGTGACCGGCAGCGGGCGCGGAGCCCGCTAGCGCATCCCCAGCCGCGAGAAGACGAACCGCAGCTCGTATTCGCGGTCGCGGATGACCTGCTCCTTCGCCTTGCCGTAGCCGTGGCCGCTGTCGAAGTCCATGTACAGCAGGAAGGGCTCGACCTGGCCGGGGTGATTCTGCACCCGGGCAACGAACTTCTTGGCGTGCACGGGGTCGACGCGCGAGTCGTATTCGCCCGCCGTCACCAGCGTGGCGGGGAAGTTCACGCCCTCGCGCACGTTCTGGTAGGGCGAGTAGCGCAGCAGGTAGGCGAAGTCCTCGGCCTTGTCCGGGTCGCCGTACTCTGCGATCCAGTAGCGCGCGATCAGGAACTTGTGGAAGCGCACCATGTCGAGCAGCGGAACCTGGCAGACCGCGGCGACGAAGAGATCGGGCCGCTGCGTGAGCATCGCCCCGACGAGCAGCCCGCCGTTGCTGCCTCCGCCGATCATCAGCCGGTCGCGGGTCGTGTAGCGCTCGCGGACCAGCCACTCCGCCGCGGCCGCGAAATCGTCGAACGTATTCTGCTTGTTCGCGAACTTCGCCGCCTCGTGCCAGCGCTCGCCGTACTCGTCGCCGCCCCGGATGCCGGCCTCGGCGAAGACGCCGCCGCGATTGATGAACGTCGCCCAGCTCCGCAGGTACCCGGGCTCGATGCCGATGTTGAATCCGCCGTAGCCGTAGAGGAAGACGGGGTTGGACCCGTCCAGCTTCATGCCCTTCCGGTACGACAGGAACATCGGGATCCGCGTCCCGTCCTTCGACGGATAGAAGACGAGCTTCGATTCGATCTGCGAAGTGTCGAGCGGCGGCTCGTCCTGCCACACCAGCGACCACCCGAGCGCGTTGCCGTCGATCCGGTAGAGCTTGCCGGGCGCGGTGAACGTCGAGACGGTCGCGTAGACCGCGTCTTCGTCGATGTCGTAGCTGCTGTGGGTGACGTTGCCCAGCTCGGGCAGCGGCAGCTCGCGCACCCGGCGCCCCGCGTGATCGTGCACCCATAGGCGCGTGAGCACGTCCTTCTTGTCGCGGATCAGCAGCCAGTCGCGGGTCACCTCCACGCTGTCGAGCACGGTGTCCTGCTCCGGCCAGAGTACCTGCCAGCGCTCGAACCCCGGCTCGGCGTAGCTCGCCGCCATCAGCTTGAAGTTCGGGGCGTGGTCGTTGGTGACGAAGTAGATGCGGTCCTTGCGGAATTCCGCCTGGGCTCGAAACTCCCTGCTGGAATAGATGGTCGTCGGCTCGGCGCCGGACCCGAGCGGGCGGATGCGGATCGTGTTCGAGTAGAAGTCGCCGGTCTCGAACACGGTGACGTCGGCCTCCTCCGGCTCGTACACCGAGCACCAGTCCTTGGCGTCGGTCATCGCGATCAGCAGCAGGTCGCTCTTCGGATCGTCGCCAAGCTTGTGGCGGTAGCAGCGCTGCGGATCCTGCCTGTCGATCGACTCTCTCGTGCGCGGGCTCACGTAGGCGTAGCGCTCGTCGCGCGCCCAGTGAAACGCGCCGATGCCGGGCATGAGCGGCCCGATCTGCTCGCCGGTCTTCGTATCGATCACGCGGTAGTCGGTGATCTCGGAGCCGCGGCTGTACGTCGCCACGGCGGCGCGGCTCCCGTCGCGGTTCGGCACGAACGCGCCGACGCTGGTCTTGCCGGAAGGATCGAGCGCGATCGGATCGAAGAGCAGAAGCTCCTTGCCGTCGAGCCGGGTGTAGACCTTGGCCTGCGCTTCGCCCTTGCGCGTCCGGTAGAAGAACTCGCGGCCCTTCCTGTAGAACGGCGGCTGCGTGATGTCGCGGTCGAAGTACGCCGTGAGCTCCTCGTGCAGGCCCGCGACCGGCGGCGCGTTGGCATCGAGCCAGGCCACGGTCGCCTCGTGCTGCGTCCTGGTCCACGCCTGCACCTCGGCGCTCCTGCCGTCCTCGAGCCAGCGATACGGGTCGGTGAGGCGCACGCCGTGCACCTCGTCCACGACCGGCCGGGCGGGTGTGGGCGGCGGAGCGAAGGCAGGCGCGGCCGAGGCGAGCGCGCTCGCCACGATCAGCGCAGCGCCTGCGGCTGTAACGACGCAGTGGCAAGGCATGGAAGAGCGTCCTCTCTCATTCGAACTCCGCGCCGGGCTCGCGCCCGAGCAGCGCCTCGACCGCGCGGCGCGGCGCGAGATGCTCATAGAGCACGTCGTAGACCGCCGCGCAGATCGGCATGTCGACGCTCGTGCTCACGCAGAGCTCGCGCAGCGCGCGCGCCGCAGTGACGCCCTCCGCGACGTGCCCGAGTTCGGCGAGGATGGCCGCAAGCGGCCGGCCCTGCGCGAGCGCCAGCCCGACGCGGCGGTTGCGCGAGAGATCCCCCGTGCACGTGAGCACGAGGTCGCCGAGCCCGGCGAGCCCCATCAAGGTCTCGCGCTTGCCGCCGAGCACTGCGGAGAGCCGTCCCGTTTCGGCGAGCCCGCGCGTGATGAGCGCCGCACGCGCGTTGTGGCCGAAGTCGAGCCCGTCGCTCGCGCCGGCCGCGATCGCCAGCACGTTCTTGACGGCTCCGCCGACTTCGATCCCGGTCAGATCGTCGCTCACATAGGCGCGGAAGCTCTTGCCGCGCAGGCACTGCGCGACGCGCTCGGCCGTCGCCGGCTCGGTCGCCGCTACCGTGACCGCCGCCGGCAGGCCGCGGGCGACTTCCTCCGCGAACGACGGCCCGGAGATCGCACCGACCGGCGCCGGCCACTCCGGCGCGACGACACGGTGCGCCAGCGCGTGCCCCGCGACGAAGCCTTTGCACATCCAGAGCAATGGCGCCGCCGTCAGAGGTCGCGCCGCCGCGACGACCTGGAGGAGTGCGCTCGCGGGCGTGGCCACCGCGACCAGCGTTGCGCCGGCAAGCGCCGCGCCGAGATCCGCCGTGACGGCGATCGACGGCGGGAGCGCGGCTCCGGGGAGATAGCGCGCGTTCTCGCGCGTGGACGCGACCGCACGCGCCTGCTCCGGGTCGCGCGCCCACAGGCGGATCGCCGGCGAGCCGCGGGTTCGCGCGAGATGGATGGCCAGCGCGGTGCCCCACGCGCCGGCGCCGAGAATGGCGACAGTCTCCATCGCGACGGCGCCCGGAGAGACGGGCCGCTACAGACCCCAGACCTGCTGAATCCGCACGAAGCCGACCTGTCCGTCGCGGTGGCGGACCTTCGCCCAGCCGGGCGTCGCCGTCGCATAGGATGGATCGGCGAGCTCGAGCAGCACGCCCTGCTCGGCCTTGAACACGACGGGTGCGGAAGGTTCCGGCTGCGCGACGATCTCGGCAGTCGGCGTGCGCACCATCAGCGTGCGCTTCTCGCTGATCGCCTTTTTCTCGATCCAGGCGACGGTCCCGCCGGCGTCGCGAACCTTGAGCCAGCCCTCGACGCTGACGATCACTTCCAGCGGATAGTCGCGTCCGAGCGCATACAGCGCCTTGGATTTGACCGACGGCGCGTCGTAGAGGATCGCCGCCTCGCTGGTCGAACGGAAGTCGGCCGCCGCCGCGACACCTGCCGCGGCGGCCAGCAACGCCGCGGCGGCACGCACAGCGCGCGACCGCATGCCGAAGCCTTTAGGCCTGGGCGGCGACTTGCGGCTGCTGTTGCTGCTGTTGCATGGCAGCCATCTGCTGCTGATAGAGCAGCTCGAAGTTGATCGGGTCCAGGTGCACCGGGGGGAACCCGGCGCGGGTGATGGCGTCGGCGATCGTTTCGCGGATGTACGGAAAGAGCACGTTGGGGCAGTGGATCGCCAGGACGGGCTGGATCTCGGGCAGCGGCACGCCGGTGATGCGGAACACGCCGCCCTGGCAGGCTTCGACCAGGAACATGGTCTTCTCGGAGGCCTTCGCGGTCACCGTGATCGTGAGCATGCATTCGAACAGCGATTCGTCGATCTGCTCGCCGCGGCTGCGCAGGCTCACTTCGACCTGGGGCGACTCCTGCGAGGCGAAAGACTGCGGCGCGCCCGGGTTCTCGAGCGACAGGTCCTTGAGGTAGATCTTCTCGATACGGAACGAAGGTCCGCTCGGTGCTTGCTGGTCAGCCATGCGATTTCCCGGTGAGTAGGACGAAACGAGCGATTATACCGCAGCGGTCAGGCCCGCTCACCCGCGAGCATAGGAGCGAGCTTGCCGGCGCGGTCGAGGGCGACCAGGTCGTCGTAGCCGCCGACGTGCTGCCCGCCGATGTAGATCTGAGGCACCGTCCGGCGCCCCGTTTTCTCCATCATTTCCTGTCTGCGGGCGGGTTCGAGGTCGACGCGTATCTTGTCGATCTCGGACACCCCCTTGGCGCGCAGCAGCCGTTCGGCCTGCACGCAGAACGGGCACACTGCCGTCGAGTACATCGTGATCGGGCTCATCGCCCTTCAGGCACCCTTCTCGATCGGCAGCCCCGCGTCGGCCCAGGCCCGCAGACCGCCGCGCAGCGAATACACCTCGCCGAAGCCGAGCTTGGCCAGCGCTCCCGCCGCCGTGCGGCTGCGCTGACCGCGCTCGCAATAGGCGATCACCGGGCGCGAAGCAAGCTTCTTGAACTCCGCGACGCGCGTTTGCAGCTGCGACTGGGGCAGGCTCACCGCATTGGCGATGCGGCCGCCCTGGTACTCGCCGGCTTCGCGAACGTCGACCAGAACCGCGTTGCGGCGGTTGATGAGCGCCGTTGCCTCGAAGGGGCCGAGCTCGCGCACCGGAGAGAAGCGGCCCTGGAAGTACGGCCAGACGAGCATGCCTCCCGAGACGACGAGGACAAGAATCAGGTACCAGTTTTCCTGGAGGAATTGCAGTGTCATCGGGCTCGCCCCAAGGCGATGGGAGGGAAACCAGGCAAAATGATAGCGTAGTCGAATGCGAGCGACGCCTGGCACTCGGCGTCGCGCGACCGATTTCGCGGGCACCGGTCGACGTAGCGGACATTGGGGCGAAACGCGCGGTCACCAGGTCTCGCCTCGCAGGCCGGAACTCGAGGCCGCGCCGACGGTCCACAGCACTTGCCTTCGTCTCAAGCGTCGTCCGCGCAGCCGCCGGTCGGCTCGAGCGTGCCGCACGGCAAGCGAGCTATGCGCATGTCATCGATGGTCGCCGTCAGTCGTGCGACAGACGACGCGAAGGCGCAGCTGGAAGGCCGGGCGAGCGGCTCGGCGACGGATAAACGGGCGTATACTGCCCTAGCAGCGGACGGGTGGGCTGGCCGCGCAGGGCGCAAGACGAGTGGGGTCGACGATGGGCAACGGCTGGAAAAAGGCGGGGTTGGTGGGTCTCGGCGCGGTTCTTGGCGTGCTGCTGAGCCTGAATTTCTCGGCGATGGCGGACAAGGAGGCTCGGCTTCCGATCCCCTACGACGACCTGCAGCTCTTCTCGGCGGTGTTCGGCCGGATCAAGAGCGACTACGTCGAGCCCGTCTCCGACGACAAGCTCATCAAGGAAGCGATCAACGGGATGGTCCATGGGCTCGACCCCCATTCGGACTTTCTCGACGCCGATGCGTACCGGGAGCTGCAGGTCTCGACGCAGGGCAAGTTCGGCGGCCTCGGCATCGAGGTCGGTGTCGAGGACGGCTTCATCAAGGTCGTCTCTCCCATCGAAGACACCCCGGCGTTCCGCGCGGGGATCAAGGCCGGCGACCTGATCGTGAAGATCGACGACATCGCCACGCGCGGGATGGCGCTGACCGAAGCCGTGCAGAAGATGCGCGGCAAGCCCGGCACGCAGATCGTTCTGACGATCGCCCGCAAGGATCTGGACGCCCCGCTCACGATCCCGCTCACGCGCGAAGAGATCGTCGTGAAGAGCGTGAAGGCGAAGATGATCGAGCCCCGCTACGGCTACATTCGCATCCGCCAGTTCCAGGAGCGCACGGGCGACGACCTGGCCAAGGCGATCAAGGATCTCTACAAGCAGGGTGATCTCGCGGGCCTCGTGCTCGACCTGAGAACGGACCCGGGCGGCCTCCTCCCGACGGCGGTCGGCGTGTCGGCGGCGTTCCTGCCCAAGGATGCGTTGGTGGTCTACACCGACGGCCGCACGCCGGACGCCCGCATGCGGCTTTCCGCGAGCAAGGAGAACTACCTGCGCAGCCGCGGCGAGGATTATCTGAAGGATCTCCCTCCGGGCATCAAGACCGTGCCGATGGTCGTGCTGGTCGACGGCGGCACCGCATCGGCGTCCGAGATCGTCGCCGGCGCGCTGCAGGATCACAAACGCGCGGTGATCATGGGCACGCAGACCTTCGGCAAAGGCTCGGTGCAGACGATCCTCCCCCTGGGGCACAACACGGGTCTGAAGCTCACCACGGCGCGCTACTACACGCCCAACGGCCGCTCGATACAGGCCAAGGGGATCGAGCCCGACGTCGCGGTCGACGACGGACGCGATCTCCCGAGCCGGCTGCGCGAGGCCAATCTGGAGCACCACCTCGAGGTTCCCGGACCCGGGGCACCGTCGGATTCAGGCCCGAACGCGAAGGCCAAGTCGGCCGCAGCGCAGACCTCCGGCAGCGTGGAAGGCAAGCCCGCGGCGAAGAGCGGGTCGGACACAGTGCTTCCTCCGCGCTTCGAGTTCGGCGCCTCGGACGATTTCCAGCTGCAGCAGGCCCTCAACCAGCTCAAGGGACTCCCGGTGATGGCCTCGAGCAAGGCCGTCTCGGCGCAGGCGAAGCCGCAATAGCCGCGCCCGCAATCTCCTCGTGAAAACGCCCGGCTCGCCCGGGCGTTTTTGCCTCGACTTCCATGGACGACCGCCAGCTTCTGCGCTACAGCCGCCACATCCTGCTCTCCGAGCTGGGCGTCGACGCGCAACAGCGCTTCGGCGAGTCGCACGCGCTGATCGTCGGAGTGGGCGGCCTGGGCAATCCGGTCGCGCAGTTCCTCGGCGCCGCGGGCGTCGGGACGCTCACGCTCGTCGACGCGGACGACGTCGATCTGACGAATCTGCAGCGGCAGATCCTGTTCGATACCGAAGCCGTCGGCCGGCGGAAGGTCGAAGCTGCACGCGCGCGCATCCACGCCGTGAATCCGGAAGTGAAGCTCGTCGTCGTGCCGGAGCGTGTGGGTCTTCGCGAGCTCGAGCCGCTGGTCGCAGCCGCCGATGTGATCGCTGACTGCAGCGACAACTTCGCCACCCGGCACGCGGTGAACCGCGCCTGCGTCGCCGCCGGCAAGCCGCTCGTCTCGGGAGCGGCGATCCGTTTCGACGGACAGGTGGCGGTGTTCGACACCCGCGATCCCGCGGGCCCCTGCTATCACTGTCTCTTCGGAGAGGGCGACGAGCTCGAGGAAACGCGCTGCTCGACGATGGGCGTCTTCGCGCCGCTGGTCGGCATCGTCGGCGCCACCCAGGCCGCGGAGGGGCTCAAGCTCCTCGCGGGCGCCGGCCGATCGCTCGCCGGGCGGCTCCTGCTGCTCGACGCGCTCGCGATGGAATGGCGCGAGGTGCGGGTCGCGAAGGACCCGCGCTGCCCCGTCTGCGGTCCGCAGCGCCCGTGAACCGCCGCCGCGCGCTTCGCCTCCTTGCGCTCGGGCCCGCCGCGTCGGCGTGCTTCGCCGGCACGGTCGGCGCGGAGGAACCGAAGCTCGCGCGCGCCGACTGGACCGCCATCAAGCGAGTCGTCTCGCAGCAGCTCGCCGCGCTGCGCGCCGGAGACGGCGATCGCGCATTCAGCTACGCGAGCCCCGGGATTCGCGCGCAGTTCGACGACGCGCGCAGCTTCATGGCGATGGTCCGGGCCGCCTATGCGCCGCTTCTCGACGCGCGGCACACCGAGTTTCTAGAAGGCGCGGTCGTCGACGGCCTCATCGTTCAGCCGCTGCGCCTCATCGGTCGCGACAATAGGGTGCTGGTCGCGCTCTACACGGTCGAGAAACAGAAAGGCTCGTGGCGCATCACCGGTTGCCGGCTCGCGCCCTCGCCGGTGCAGGCCGTCTGAAGCCGCGGCTGCCGGCATTGGGAGCCCGACCCGCCCGCGCTGCGGGGCCGCGTCTCTCGCCGGGCGTCAGCCGAACAGATACGCCCGCTGCGTCTCCCAGTGCTCCTGCGGAAGGCGCTTGAATCCGGACTTCGCGAACAGCAGCCACCGGCCGAGCACGAAGGCGAGCAGCGCGTTCGCCTGCGCGGCCGGGTCGCCCGACCACGATCCGCCCGCCTGCGCCACCTTGAGCGCCTGCCGCAGCGCGGCCTCGACACGGTCGTAGAGCTGATTCATGCGCACCTGGAGCCGCTCGTCCTCGTTCACCAGCGCGTCGCCGATCAGCACCCGCGTCATGCCCCGATTCTTCTCCGCAAAGCCGAGCAGCAGCGAGACCATCTTGGTCGCCTGCGCCACCCCGTCGGTCGTCTCGCTGGTGATCCCGTTGATGCGTGTGAACAGCTCGCGCTCGATCCACTCGATCAGCCCCTCGAACATCTGCGCCTTGCTGGCGAAGTGCCGGTAGAGGGCCGCTTCGGACACGTCGAGCCTGCCTGCCAGCGCGGCGGTCGTGATCTTGTCGCCGCGCGGAGTCTCCAGCATCTCCGCCAGGGTCTGCAGGATCTTCTCTTTTCTTTCGCCTGGTTTCGCAGCCATGGGTCAGTCCGCCCTGATCATCGTGCCGACGCCTTCGTTGGTGAGGACCTCGAGCAGCAGCGCATGCTCGACGCGTCCGTCGATGATGTGCGAGCTGCGGACGCCGTTCTTCACCGCATCGAGCGCCGACCCGATCTTGGGCAGCATGCCGCCGTGGATCGTCCCGTCGGCGAACAGCCGATCGATCTCGCTGGCGCTGAGCCCGGTCAGCAGCGTGCCTCGCTTGTCGAGCACGCCGGGGGTGTTGGTCATGAGCACGAGCTTCTCCGCCTTGAGGGTCTCGGCGAGCTTGCCGGCCACGAGATCGGCGTTGATGTTGTAGGCCTCGCCGTCGCGGCCGACGCCGATCGGCGCGATGACGGGCACAAAGTCGCGCGAGTCCAGGAGCTGGATCAGCTCGGGATCGATCCGCTCGATCTCGCCCACGAGACCGATATCCACCGGCGTGGCGTCGTCCGTCTCGCTCTTGAGCAGCATCTTTTTGGCGTGGATGAAGGCGCCGTCCTGGCCCGTAAGCCCCACGGCGCGGCCGCCGTGCTGGTTGATGAGGCCCACGATCTCCTGGTTGAGCTCGCCGAGCACCATCTCGACGACATTCATGACCTTCTCGTCGGTGACCCGCATCCCCTGCCGGAACTCGCTCGCGATGCCCATCGTCTTCAGCAGGTCGCCGATCTGGGGTCCGCCGCCGTGGACGATGATTGGATTCATCCCGACCAGCTTCAGCATCACGACGTCGCGCGCGAAGCCCGCCTTGAGCGCGGCCTCGGTCATGGCGTTGCCGCCGTACTTGACTACGATCGCCTTGTCGTGGAACCGCTGGATGTAGGGTAAGGCCTCGGCGAGGATCTGCGCCTTGAGCGCGGCGGAGGCGGCCTCGAGGGGCATGGCGGAGGGATCGCGGCGGCGGGTGGCGGGTTCCGATCGATTCTACCCGATCGTGCCGAGACAAAGTAACCACGCCGCTTCATCGACGAGTAAGCCCTGACTGCTTCGCTGCGGGCTGGTTTGTAAGCGACAAAGCGCTTTGGTATCTTCGCCTGCATGCCGAACGGTCCGCCGGACGCGATCGACACGAGTCTGGTGCGACGGGTGCTCGTCACCAAGCTACGTCATCACGGGGACGTGCTGCTCGCCTCGCCCGTCTTCACGGTGCTCCGGCGCGCGCTGCCCGACGCCGAACTCGACGCGCTGGTCTATCGCGAGACCGCCCCCATGCTCGAGGGCCATCCCGCGATCGCCCGGGTTCACACCATCGATCGCGACTGGAAGCGCCGCGGCTTGTGGCAGCAGGCCCGGGCCGAAGGCGTCTTGCTCGGCAGCCTGTCCTCGCGACGCTTCGACCTGCTCGTCCACCTTACCGAGCACCCCCGCGGCGCGTGGCTCGCGCGCCTGCTGAGGGTGCGCTACGCCGTCGCCCGCGAGCGTCCCCGGGCGGACTGGCTCTGGCGGACGAGCTTCTCGCACTACTACCGCCTGCCGCTCGCCCGCCCGCGGCACATGGTCGAATGCAACCTGGACGCGCTGCGCCGGCTGGGACTGCAGCCGGCCGCGGATGAGCGCGCGCTCGTGCTCGTCCCCGGCCCGCACAGCTCGGCGCGCGTGAGCGCGCTGCTGGCCGAGCATCGGCTCGAAGCCTCGCGCTTCGTCGTGCTGCACCCCGGCACGCGGTGGCTGTTCAAGGCGTGGACTCCGGAGGGCTACGCGGCGCTGATCGAGTCGATCGCCGCCGACGGCTGGCGCGTCGTGCTGACCGGGGCGCCCGAACCGCGCGAGCGCAAGCTGATCGACGCGACGCTGGCTCTCGTCGGGGGCGCCCGCTCGATGGTCGTCGATCTTTCGGGCGCGCTCGAGCTGCCCGAGCTCGCGGCGCTGATTCGCGATGCGCGGGCCTTCGTCGGCGTCGATTCGGCGCCGATGCACATCGCCGCCGCGATGCGCACTCCGGTCGTCGTGCTGTTCGGCCCCAGCGGCGAGCTCGAGTGGGGGCCCTGGCGCGTGCCGCATCGCATCGTCTCCTCCCTCGAGCACAGCTGCCGCCCCTGCGGCATCGACGGCTGCGGCGGCGGCAAGCTCTCCGAGTGCCTGACCTCGCTCGCGCCCTCGCGGGTGCACGCGGCGCTGCGCGAGCTGCTGGCCGAGACGTCCTCGCCGCGATGAGGCTCGCGATCATCCGCCAGCGCTATACGCCCTACGGCGGCGCCGAGCGCTTCGTCGAGGCCGCGCTCGAGGCATTGCTCGAGCGCCATATCGCGATCACGCTCTACACGCGGAGCTGGCCGCAGACGCGCCTGCAGCTGATCGAGCCCGTGCTCTGCAACCCGCCGTACGCCGGCCGGCTGTGGCGGGACCGCGGGTTCGCGCGTGCTGTCTGCGAGAAGATCTCCCGTCATCCGCCCGAGCTCGTGCAATCGCACGAGCGGCTGCTGTGCTGCGACGTCTTTCGCGCCGGCGACGGGGTGCACCAGGTCTATCTCGAGGAGCGGCTTCGCGAAGCCACCCCGCTCGCGCGAAGCCTCATCAAATGGAGCCCGTACCACCGCTACGTGCTCGACACCGAGCGGCGGCTCTTCGCCAGCCCCGCGCTGCGCGCGGTCATCTGTAATTCGAAGATGGTCAAGGAAGAGATCCGCGAGCGCTTCGGCTTCGCCGAGGCCGCGCTGCACCTCGTCTACAACGCGGTGGACAGCGAGGACTTCTCGCCGCGCCTGCGGGAGCATCGCGGCCCGGTGCGCGAGAAGCTCGGCGTCCCCGAAGAAGCTGTCGTTTTCCTGCTCGTCGGGTCCGGCTACGCCCGCAAGGGCGTCGCACGGGCGATCGCCGCGCTGGCCCGCGTGCCGGGCCAACCCTACCTGTTCGTGGTCGGCCGGGACAAGGCCCGCGGCCACTACAAGCGCCTCGCGCAGGAGCTCGGCGTCGCCGATCGCGTCGCGCTCCTCGGGCCGCAGGAGGATCCGCGTCCGTTCTTCGGTGCCGCGGATGCTTTCGTTTTGCCGACGATCTACGATCCCTGCCCCAACGCCGCGCTGGAGGCGATGGCCTGCGGGCTGCCCGTTGTGACGAGCACCAAGTCCGGCGCCGCCGAGCTGGTCCTCGAGCACGACGCGGGATTCGTCTGCCCCGCGAGCGATGTCGACTCGCTCGTCTCGCACATGACCGCGCTCACCGACGCCGCGGCGCGCGCGGCCCTCGGAGCGCGCGCCCGCGAGGCGGTGCTGCCGCTGACTCCCGCCGCGATGACGCTGCGCCTCGTGCTTCTCTACCGCGACCTCCTGGCGGCGGCGCACGCGGCGGGGCAGGCGGGGCCGAAGGGCCCGTCGCGCTGAGCTATAATCGGCTGCACTCCGCCACGCCGGCGCTCCCGCCGCGCTCTTTCGATCTTGTCCTCCGGCCTGCTCCTCTACCGGCGCCTGCTCCGGTACGTCCGCCCTTACTGGTGGGCATTCGCGCTCGCGCTCGCCGGCATGCTCGTGGTCGCCGCGGGCGACACCATCATGGCGTACATGGTGATGCCCATCATCCAGAAGCTGCAGAACCCCGATCCGTCGACGACACTGCAGCTCCCGCTCTTCGTGGTGGCGGTGTTCCTGCTGCGAGGCCTGGGTTCGTTCATGTCCGAGTACGGGATGGCCTGGACGGGGCACCGAGTGGTGTTCGACCTGCGCCGGCAGATGATCGAGCGGCTGCTCAGCCTGCCGACGGCCTACTACGACGCGCAGTCGTCGGGGCGCCTCATCTCCAAGTTCACCTTCGACGCCTATCAGCTTGCGGCGGCGAGCTCGAGCGCGATCACCACCGCGGTGCGCGGCGTTCTGACGATCGTCGGCTCGCTGGGTCTGCTCTTCTACCTCGACTGGGAGCGCACGATCGTCCTGCTGGTCGTGCTGCCTCTGGTCGCGGCCGTCACGCGCTATTTCAGCAGGCGCCTGCGCCGCGTCGCGCGCGACGTCCAGCAGCGCACGGGCTCGATTGCCCACGTGCTCGAGGAGATCGTGAGCGGCCACCGCCTGATCAAGGTCTTCGGCGGCCACGCCTACGAAAGGAACCGCGCGGTCTCGGCCGCCAACCGGTTGAGGCAATCGATGGCGAAGCAGTCCTCGGCCAGCGCGGCGAGCTCGCCGCTCCTGCAGTTCGTCGGCGCGTGCGCGGTCGGCTTGATCGTCTACCTTGTGCTCAAGCAAAGCGAACTCGGGGGCTTCGACGCCGCGAAGTTCGGCGCGTACGTCGCGGGCCTGCTGACGCTCATCGACCGGCTGCGCTCGATGTCCGGCGTCAACACCAACATCCAGCGGGGGCTTGCCGCGGCGGAGAGCATCTTCGGGCTGATCGACCAGCGCCCCGAGGAGGACCGGGGCACGCTCGAGCTCGAGCAGGTGCGCGGCGAGCTTCGCTTCGAGCACATCTCGCTGCGCTACGCCGGCGGCGAGCGCAACGCCCTGAGCGACGTGAGCCTCGCCATCGCTCCCGGAGAGGCGGTGGCGCTGGTCGGCCCCTCGGGCAGCGGCAAGACGTCGCTCGTCAATCTTGTTCCGCGCTTCTACGACCCCACGAGCGGACGGGTGATGCTCGACGGCCACGACATCAAGACGCTCACGCTCGCCAACCTGCGCAGCCAGCTCGCGCTGGTGAGCCAGGACGTCGTGCTGTTCGACGACAGCATCTCGGCCAACATCGCCTACGGCGCCATGTCCAACGCCTCCCGCGAGGAAATCGAGCAGGCGGCGGCGGCGGCGCATGCGCTCGACTTCATCCGCGCGCTGCCCGAGGGCTTCGACACCCTCGTCGGCGGGAATGGCGTGCGCCTTTCCGGCGGCCAGCGCCAGCGGATCGCGATCGCGCGGGCGATCCTCAAGAACGCGCCCCTGCTCATCCTCGACGAGGCGACCTCGTCGCTCGACTCCGAGTCGGAGCGGCACGTGCAAGCCGCCATGGAGACGCTGATGCGCGGGCGGACGACGATCGTCATCGCCCACCGGCTGTCGACCATCGAGCGGGTCGACCGCATCGCGGTGCTCGACGGCGGACGGATCGTCGAGCAGGGAACGCACGCGGAGCTGCTCGCGCGCGACGGGCTCTACGCGAAGCTGCACCGCATCCAGTTCGCCGCTGCGGCGGCCGTGGCCTGAAGGACATCCAGTCTGCGCATTCTGCATACCGAGTCCTCGCTGGGTTGGGGCGGCCAGGAGCTTCGCATTCTCACTGAAGCGGCGGGATTGCGCCGGCGCGGTCACGACGTGCGGGTCGCGAGCCCGCGGGAAGCGCCGATCTTCCGCGAGGCCGAGCGTTTCGACGTGCCGGTCGTCGCCCTGCCCATCGGCCGCAAGGACCCGCTCGGTCTCATCGCGCTGCGGCGCGCGCTGTCGGGCGAGCGTATCGACGTCGTCAACTGCCACAGCTCGACCGACAGCTGGCTCGCGGCGCTCGCGTGCCGCGCTTTCTGGCTGGGGCGGCGCCGTCCGCCAGCGCTCGTTCGCACGCGCCACATCTCGGCGAGAGTCCCGACCGACGCGGCCACGCGCTGGCTCTACACACGCGCGACCGCCGAGATCGTCACGACCGGCGAGGCGATCCGCCAGCAGCTCATCCAGGCGAACGGCGTTTCGCCAGCGCGCGTCACTTCGATCCCCACCGGCGTCGACCTCGAGCGCTTCGCCGCGGGCGACAAGGAGGCCGCGCGCAACGCCCTCGAACTGCCCGCCGACGTACCGCTCGTCGGCATCGTCGCCACGCTGCGCAGCTGGAAGGGACACCGCTATCTCGTCGAGGCGATGACGCTGCTCACCCATCGCGACGCGCAGCTGGTGATCGTGGGCGACGGCCCGCAGGCCGAGGCGCTCACCGCCCAGGTCCGCTCGCTCGGGCTCGCGAATCGCGTGCGCTTCGCCGGCAACCAGGAAGACGTCGTGCCATGGCTGCAGGCGTTCGACGTCTTCGCGTTGCCCTCCTACGCGAACGAGGGCGTCCCGCAAGGGCTCGTGCAGGCGATGGCCGTCGGCGCGCCCTGCGTAACGACCGACGTCGGCGCGATCGGCGAGATCGCGATCAACGACGCCACCGCGCTGGTCGTCGCCAAGCAGAATGCGGTCGCGCTCGCGGCAGGCATCGACCGGCTGCTCGGCGACGCCGCGCTCGTTTCGCGCCTGGTATGGTCCGCGCGGGACCGGGTGCACTCGCGGTTCGGCATCCGCAAGATGCTCGACGCGATGGAGGCGGTGTTTCGCCGCGCCGCCGATGCCAACCGCTATCGCTAGCGCGCGCAGCCGCTTTCCGGGCCGCGCGCGGGTCGTGTGCCGCGCCCTCCTCGCGCGCCTCGCGAGCGGAGGTCGTCGCTCGCGGCCGTTCGATCCGGAGCGAATCCTGATCGCGCACCACCTCCTGCTCGGCGATACGCTCATGCTGACCGCGCTCGTGGCCAAGCTTCGCGAGCGTCATCCGGCGGCGGACATCGTGATGGCGCTCCCCGAGGCGTACGCCCCGCTCTATACGGGGGCGCCGTACGGCCTCCGGGCGATCGGCTGGAGGCCGCTGGAGCCCGCCGCCTCGCCGTTGTGGGCGGAAAGCGGATTCGATCTGGCGCTCGTCCCCGGCGACAACCGCATGAGCTGGCTCGCGCTCGCGCTCGACGCGCGCTGGATCGTCGCCTTCGCGGGCGATCGCCCGCCCACCAAGAACTGGCCGATCGACGAGCTCTGGCACTATCCGGAGGTTCCCGCAGCCTGGAGCGACATGGTCGCCGGGCTCGTCGAAGGCCCTCCGCCGGCCGCCTTCAGGCCGGAACACTGGCCCGCGCCGGCCGCCGCGCCGATCCTCGAGCGCTCGGGGCCCTACGCGGTGCTCCATGTCGGCGCCAGCACGCCGCTCAAGCGCTGGAACCCGGCGCGCTGGACGGCGCTCGCCGCGCGCTTCGCCGCCCAGGGCATCGAGCCGATCTGGTCCGCGGGGCCGCTGGAGAAATCCCTGGTGCGCGCCTGCGACCCGGAGGCGCGCCACCGCTCGCTCGCCGGAACCACGTCGCTCGCGCAACTCTGGCACGTGCTCGCCGGAGCGGCGGTTCTGGTGAGCCCCGACACCGGCATCGCCCACCTCGGACGGGTGGTCGGCGTGCCCACGGTCGCGCTTTTCGGACCGGGGTCCGCGGCGCTCTCCGGTGCGGGCGCGTTCTGGCGCGAGGCGCCGTATCGCGCCGTCACCGTCGATCCGTTCCCGTGCCGCGATCAGCGCGTCCTGTTCGGGCGCGAGATCGCGTGGCTGCGCCGCTGCGGACGGACGCTCGATCAGTGCGCGCATCCGCGCTGCATGGATGCGGTCGAGCTCGACGCGGTGACGGCCGCGGTGCGGTCGCTGGGCGTGAGCCTCGGCTAGGCGCCCGCGGCCGCTTCAGCGGGCGCGCAGCGCGACGATGCGCTCGCTGTTCGCGGGCGGAGCGCCGACCTCGCCGCGCGGGACGTACTCGGGAATCCACGCCTTGAGGCAGGCCCTGACCTCGGCATCGTCGGCAGCGCGGTCGCGCTCCAGCCAGTCGATCGCCTGATCGACGGCATCGCCCCCCGTCGTGCGCGCGTGGGCGATGAAGAGCTTCGGGTGGGGCGTCGCGAGCGTGGCCTCGTCCGAGGCGAGCGGCTCCTCGAAGAGCTTCTCGCCCGGGCGCAAGCCCGTGAACACAACGCGAATGCGATCGGGGTCCGCGCCCGAGAGGCGGATCATGTCGCGGGCGAGGTCGATGATTCGCACGGGCTCGCCCATGTCGAGAACCAGGACCTCGCCGCCCTTGCCCATCAATCCGGCCTGCAGCAGCAGCTGTGTGGCCTCCGACAGCGACATGAAGTACCGCGTGATCTCGGGATGGGTGACGGTCACCGGGCCGCCGCGGGCGATCTGCTCGCGGAAACGCGGGATCACGCTGCCGGCGCTGCCGAAGACGTTGCCGAAGCGCACGATCACGAACTGCGTGCTCCCGTTCTGCAGGCTCTGGCAGAAGATCTCGCCCAGGCGCTTGGAAGCTCCCATGACGTTGGTCGGATTGACCGCCTTGTCGGTGGAGACGAAGACGAACTTCTCGACGCGCGCGGCGACCGCGGCGCGCGCGATCACCCAGGTGCCGTAGGCGTTGTTGCGCACCGCCTGCCAGGCGTTGGTCTCTTCCATGAGCGGCACGTGCTTGTACGCCGCGGCGTGGAAGATCACCGAGGGCCGCTCCTGCGCGAGAAGGCGCTCGACCAGGGCGACGTGCTTCGCGTCGCCCACGATCGTGGCGACCGGCAGCGCGGGGAACTCGTCCTTCAGCGACTGCTGGATCTGGTAGAGCGCGTACTCGGAGAGCTCGAGCAGCACCAGCCTCGCGGGTCGATAGCGGGCGATCTGGCGGCAGAGCTCGGCGCCGATCGAGCCGCCGGCGCCGGTGATCAGCACGACCCTGCCGCCCAGCCATTCGCGCAGGCCCGCGGTGTCGAGGACGACGGGGTCGCGGCTCAGAAGGTCGTCGAGCTCCACATGCCGGATCGTCGTGAGCTGCGAGCGCCCGCTGATCAGGTCTTCGTAGGAGGGAACGGTGAGCGCCTCGAGCCCCGCGGTCGCGCACAGCTCCGCCACGCGGCGACGGACGCCATGAGCCGCCGAAGGCAAGGCGATGATGACCGTGCGCACGCCGTAGCGTCGCGCGAAGGTCGGCAGCTCGGACAGCGGGCCGAGCACGCTCACGTTGCGCAGCATCCGCCCCTGCTTGGCCGGATCGTCGTCGAGCAGTCCGACGACTCGCCATTGCCGGCTGTGCGCGAACTCCTTGGTGAGCCGAGCCCCCGCCTCGCCCGCGCCGAGGATCATGACCGGTTCGCCGAGCGCCGCGAGAGGGCTGTAGAGGCGATGCTCCTTCCAGATGCGATAGGTGAAGCGGCTCGCAGCCATGAGGAAGATGAGCGCCAGCGGATAAACGATCAGGACCGTTCGCGGTACGACGGCGGTGAGGCGCAGCATCACGAGGACCACGGGGATCGCCACGGCGCCCAGGCCGGCCGCCAGGACGATCCGCTGGAGGTCCGGCAGGCTTGCGAAACGCCAGAGGCCGCGGTAGAGGCCGAACGCGAGAAAGATCCCGGCCTGCAGGGGCAGGACCCAGGCGAGCGTGCGCCACATGTCCGAGAGCTGCGGCTCGTGCAAGTCCATGTTGGAGCGCAGCCAGTACAGTCCGACCCAGGCGAGGCCCGCCGCGCAGACGTCGTGAACGAACGCCAGCCAGACTCGCCAGTTAGCCCTTACTCTCTTCAAATGCCGCTCCTCGCCTACGCCAATGATACTCCGTTCGGATGAATAACAGCGCGAGTACGCTCGTCCATACCACCAGTGCGGGCACGCCCAGGCCCGGCGCCCACGCGAGCGCGGCCAGCGCGCTGCCGGCTGTACCCAGCATCAGGCCCGCATAGAGCGCGAGCGTCCGTGCGTGCCCCCAGCCCATCTGTACCAGGCGCTGGTAGCAGTGCTCGCGGTGGGCTTGCCAGACCGGCGCTCCCCGAACCAGCCGCACCCCGAGGGTGACGGAGGCATCGGCGATGAAGGGCAGGAACGCGAGCAGGGGAAACCAGGCGGGCCACCACCGCTCCGCCCACCCTGTGAGGCCGAAGGCCGCTGCCAGAAAGCCGAGCGGCACGGAGCCGGCGTCGCCCAGGAAAACGCGCGCCGGTGGCAGGTTGTAGACCAGAAAGGGCACGGTGGCCGCCACCAGGGCGCCGAGCCAGGCCGCGGCGGGGCTCCCGGCGAGCCACGCGCCCGCCGCGTAGGCACCGAAGCCGACCACGGTCATCGTGCCCGCGAGTCCGTCGCTGCCGTCCATGAAGTTGTACAGGTTGGCCATCCAGACGATCGCGAGGACGGCCGCCACCGGCGCAACCGTGAGGGGGAACAGGCAGACCCACGCCGCTGCGGCGCCGAGGTGAACGGCGAGTCGCAACAGCGGATGCAGGCCGCGAATGTCGTCGAAGAGCGATACGGCGAGCAGGGCGAGCAGAGGTCCGAGCCAGGGCTGGGGGCCGGGCAGCCACGCCGTCCCGGCCAGCCAGCCGGCCCAAATGGCGAGCCCCCCTGCCCTAGGGACAGGACGCCGATGCAGCGAGCGCGCATTGGGGCGATCCTGCGGAAGCTGCGCGGCGTGGGCCAGCAGGACGCGGACGACGACCCAGGCGAGCGCAAAAGCGATCAGCGCCGGCAGAACGCCCACGGCGGCCCCGCAGACATGGCCGCAAGGCGCCTCGCCCTGCGGAACGTCGGCAAGTTGTTGTTTGTCGCCATTCTTGCCCGCGTCTCGCGACCGCCGCGGCAGTGCGATTGTAGAGTGAATTATACCCGTCGCCGCGGCCCAAATGCGGCGCTTCAAAACGATGTCTTGTTGCAATTAAACAACAGCATCCGAAGCCGGTTTTAGGGTCCCCGGTCTTTGCCTTGCCATTGGATTCCGCGGTTTGGCACAATGGGTACCAACTTCTCGCTACCTCCCTGAGAAGGTTCCGATGGCCGGTCGTAAAAACAGCGTACTTGCCACTTTTTCCGTTAGAGGAGAACTTCATGAATAAAAAGCTCGTCGCCCTTGCCGTGGCCGGCGCATTCGCTTTGCCGCTGGCTGCGCAAGCGCAAACTGCGAACGTGACGATGTACGGACGGCTGAATGTCGACTTCGAATTCGTCAAGGGTGAGCAGGCCGACGGATCGAATCCGACCGTCAACCGCCTGAGCAGCAACTCGTCGCGCTGGGGCGTGCGCGGCACGGAAAGCCTCGGCGGCGGCCTGAATGCCATCTTCCAGATCGAGTCCTCGATCAACGGGGACACCAACGCCGGCAATCTGGGCGGCCGCGAGACCTTCGTCGGCTTGCAGGGCAGCTGGGGCAAGTTCACGATGGGCCGCTTCCTGATGCCTCAGGACGACCTGCACGCGATCTTCGGTAACGCGCCCACGCTGCTGACGTCGATCCTGTCGACGGCGGACCTCTGGGCCCAGGGCACGTTGACCAAGGGTCAAGGCGGCTTCGACGCGCGGACGGGTAACAGCCTGCGCTACGACTCGCCGAACATGAGCGGCTTCACCGCAGCCCTGCAATATTCGACGCGCGATTCGTCGGGTAATGCCGACGGCACCGACGCTCCGGGCGGGTTGAACCAGAGCGGCGCCGGCGACAACGGCAGCCACACGCAGGAACTGCGTCACGCCTGGGTGCTGGGCGGCAACGTGATCTACGCGAACGGCCCGCTGAACCTCGGCGGCGCGTTCGAAAAGAACCACGAGGTGCGCGCTTCGGGCCTGGACGACTTGGACTGGACGCTGACCGGTGCCTATGACTTCGGCACGATCATGGGCGGTTTCGGCCTGCGCCTCGGGCTGGTGTACGAACGCACGAAGTTCGAGACTCCGACGGGCGATCTGCGGCGTGACTTCTGGGGCGCGTCGGCGACGGTCCCGGTCGGCGGCGGCAAGATCTATCTGTTCTACGGCCGCGCGGGCAACGGCAAGGGTGGTGCAGCGGACGGCACGACGGTGGGCGGCCTGGTCGCCGGTCCGGATACGGCGTCGAAGCAGTGGGAAATCAGCTACAGCTACAGCCTGTCGCCGCGGACCCTGCTGTACACGGGCTACGTCAAGCTGAACAACGACTGCAACGCCAAGTACACGTTCAACATCAACGCCTACACGATCAACACGACCCACGCGTTCAACAGCCCCGACTCTGTGCCGTGCAACGGCGAGCCGAGCGGCCTGGTGTTCGGCATGGTTCACTTCTTCTGATCGTTGCAAGCGAAGGTCTCAAGGTTTAGCTGGGTTTAGAGTGATCATCCGGGCGCCCGATGGGCGCCCGTTTTTTTGGCCGCTTCGGTCCGTGGAACCTCTCGGGGTGGCGGGCAGCTCTGACGCATGGAGACGCGAGCGGCGTACTCTTCCGACTATCCCGACATGCTCGACGACCTGATCCTCGCCTTCGACCGCGCGCTGCGAACGCTCGGCGGCGTGGCCTCCAGCGTGCGTCCGAATCCCGCGGGCCGCATTCCGGAATCCGATCTCTCGCCCGGGGAGCGCCGGCACGCAGCGGGGCTCATGCGCGTCAATCACACCGGCGAGGTCTGCGCTCAGGCGCTCTATCAGGCGCAGGCGTTGACGGCGCGCGACGGCGAGACGCGTCGGCGCATGGCGCAGGCCGCGCGGGAAGAGGAGGAGCACCTCGCCTGGACGCGACAGCGTCTGGCCGAGCTCGACGGCCGGACGAGCATCGTCAATCCGCTCTGGTACGCGGGATCGTTCGCCATCGGCCTCGCCGCGGGCATCACGGGCGACCGTGCCAATCTCGGCTTTGTAGTCGAGACGGAGCGACAGGTCGAGGAGCATCTGACCGGGCACATGGATCGCCTTCCGGCCGCCGATGCCAGGAGCAGGGCGATCGTCGGCGCGATGCGCGACGACGAGATCCGGCACGGTCGCGCCGCGCGCGATGCAGGCGCGATCGACTTGCCGTGGCCCGTGCGCATCGCGATGCGCGGCGCGGCTCGCGTCATGACGGTGACCGCCTACCGTTTGTAGCGCCCGACCATCGTCGCCATGCCGGCGCAACATGCGACAATGGGCGGGCCGTGCCGGTCGAGCCCGAACAACGCCGGATGAAGAACTCGCTCGTCGCCCTGGCGATGCTGTGCGCCTGCGTCACGCCGCTCGCGCGCGGCCAGATCGCCAACGTCAGCCTCTACGGCGATCTCAACCTCGACTTCGAGCTCGTGCACGGCAGGCAGCCGGACGGTTCGGATCCGACGGTCAACCGGCTGAGCAGCAATTCCTCGCGCTTCGGCGTGCGGGGCAACGAATACCTGGGCCGGGGCCAGGTCGCCATCTTCCAGATCGAATCGGCGATCAACGCCGACACCAACGGCGGCAACCTCGGCGGGCGCGAAACCTTCGTGGGACTGCAGGGCGACTGGGGCACGCTCAAGCTCGGACGCTACCTGACGCCCTACGACGATATCCTGCCGATCTTCGGCAACGCGCCGACGCTCACGACCTCGATCCTTTCTACCGCCGCGATCTGGGCTCAGGGGCCGCTATCGAAGGTCCAGGGCGGGTTCGACGCGCGGCTGGGCAACTCGGTCCGCTACGAGACGCCGCCGCTCGGCGGCTTCGTCGGCGAGCTGCAGTATTCGACGCGCGACTCCTCGGGCAACGCCGATGGCGCGGACAATGGCGACCACGCCTCCGAGCTGCGGCACGCTAACGTCGTGAGCATGGGCGCGTTCTACAGCAAGGGCCCGCTCGACCTGGGCGCGGCGTACGAGCACAACCGCGCCGTGCGCTTCGCGAACAGCAACGACGACGCATTCTCCGTCGCGGCGGCCTACGATCTCGGCGCGCTGGTCGGAACGGTCGGCGTGCGCGTCGGCGCGGTCTACGAGCGCCTGCGTTACGACACGCCGACAGGCGACCTGAAGCGCTCCTTCTGGGGAGTCTCGGCGACGATACCGGCGGGCGGGGGCTCGATCTACGCGTTCTGGGGTCACGCCGCGGACGGCAGCGGCGGAGCCGTCGATGGCACGATCATCGGAGGGCTCACCAAGGGCCCGGATTCGGCCTCCGATCAGTGGGAGCTGTCCTACAGCTACCCGCTGTCGCTGCGCACGCTGCTCTACACGGGCTACGTGCGCATCAACAACCGCGCCAACGCGAGCTACGGCTTCAACATCAACGATTACAGCGTCGCGCCGGGGGCCAAGCCGACCGGCTGCGTCTTCGGCATCGCGCACTTCTTCTAGCGCTGCTCGAGCGTTCCGTCCCGCCACTCGCGCAGCGCCTTGAGCCGCTCGGCGCGCAGGCGCCGCGCGACCTCTCGGCCGTCGGGCCGAGTCCGGCCGAGCTTCCCGGCATCGACGTTGCGCACGACGCTGCGCGCGGCGGCGAGCCAGGCAAGCGCGCGATGCTCCGTTTCGGGATTCGGCCGGCGGGCGCTCTGCAAGGCCGCGCAAACGCGCATCAGCCGCTCGAAACGCCCGGGCCTGCGCAAGGCGTCGCCGGCCAGCAGCAGATCCAGAACCTCGGGCCCCGAAAGGCTGGGCGCACGCTCGATCCGCTCGCCGAGCCGCGCGGCGAGCAGCGCGAGCTCGCGGCAGTCCGACGGCGCGTTGAGGCGCCGGCTCAGCCGCTCGGCCCGCAGGCTTCGGGCGCGCGGCTGGTCGGCGAGCCCGCCCGCGAGCACGGCGTAGCGCACGGGCAGCGGCTCGGCCGCGGGAGCTGTCGAGTCCAGCGCCCGGAGGAGCCCTTCGCGATGCGCGGCGCCCGGCGCCCCGCGCTCGTTGTAGAGCGCGTCGAGCTCCGGGAGCACGACGGCCAGCGCGCCGCATCGGCGCAGCGTCGTGACGAACAGCGAGGGCGTGCCGTCCATGAGCGCGCGCGAGAGCTCCTGCCAGACGCGTTCCGAGGACAGCGTCACGAGCTCGCCGCCGGCGACGATCGAGCGCATGAGCGCCTGGGTCTCCGGGGCGACGGCGAAGCCGAAGCGTGCGGCGAAGCGCGCGACCCGCAGCACGCGCAGCGGATCCTCCGCGAATGCGGGGCCCACATGGCGCAGGATGCCGGCGCGCAAGTCCCGCTCGCCGCCGAACGGATCGATCAGCGTGCCGTTCTCGGCACGGGCCATCGCGTTGATGGTCAGGTCACGCCGCCCGAGGTCCTCCTCGAGGGTCACGTCGGGCGAGGCGTGAAAGCGAAAGCCCCGATGACCGGGCCCGCTCTTGCGCTCCGTGCGCGCGAGCGCGTACTCGTCGTGCGTCTGCGGGTGAAGGAAGACCGGGAAGTCGCGACCGACGCTGCGAAACCCCAGCGCGCGCATCGCCTCGGGCGTCGCTCCGACGACCACGTAATCCCGGTCGGCGACCGCGCGGCCGAGGAGCTCGTCGCGCACCGAGCCGCCAACGCGATAGATCTGCATCCCGCGAAGCGCCGCGCTAGCGCCCGCTGTGGACGCGCAGTCTCGAGTAGCGGCTCCGCGCCGACCCCGGCGCAAGATAGCCGGGGACGACCGCCTCGAGGGGCGTCGGCGGACCGCCGAGCGCTGCCGGATTCGCGCAGTCGCAGACGCTGTCGAGCGTCATCGAGGCGAGGTTGTCGCGCGTCATGAGCCTGCCCGGGAGAAGCTCGAGGAGCCGCGCCTGCAGCCGGGCGAGCCCCGCGCCGAGGGGAATGATGAGGCGATTCTCGCCGGTGATGTCGCCGACGTACGCGACCAGCTCGCGCAGGCTGTAGACCTTCGGACCGCAGAGGTCGAAGCGCTCGCGGGATGTCTCCGCGGGGCCGAGGGCGCGCACGAAGGCCTCCGCGACGTCGGCGACCCAGACCGGCTGGAACCGGGCACCCGCGCAGGCGAGCGCGATCACCGGTAGCGCCCTCTGCAGGCGCGCGAACAGGTTCAGGAACGAATCCTCGCGCCCGAAGATGACCGACGGACGGAAGACGGTCCAGTCGAGATCCGACGAGGCGACGAGCGCTTCCGCCTGTCCCTTGGTCGCGAGATAGCGGCTCGGTCCCTCGGGACGCGCGTTGAGCGCGCTCATGTGCAGCAGCCGATGCACGCCCGTGGCCCGGCACGCGGCGATCGCCTTGCGCGCGAGCTCGACGTGCACCCGGTCGAAATCCCCGCGCCTGGACTCGTTGATGATTCCGACCAGATTGACAAGAGCGCTCGCCCCGGCGGCGAGCCGCTCGAGCGTCACGGGGTCCTGGACGTTGGCCTCGACGACGTCGACCGTCGGAAGCAGCAGCAGGTGCCTCGCCCGCTCGCGGCTGCGGGTCGGGACGACGACGCGCTCGCCCTGAGCGACCAGGCGCGCGACGACGTACCTTCCGACGAAGCCGCTTCCTCCCAGCACGACGATCCGGCGCATGCTCATCGCTCGGCGTCGCCGCGATTCGTCGCCGCCGGCGCCGCGGCCGTGCTGTCCGGCGCGCCTTCTCCCGCCGCGCCGCGCGGCGCCACGACGCCCAGGCGATCGCGCAAGGCGACGTATCGCAAGCCGAGGCGCGCCTGGTAGAACATGGCGTTGGCCAGAACCTTCTTCACGTAGTCCCGGGTTTCGCTGAACGGGATCGTCTCGGCGTAGATCGCCCCTTCGAGCGGTGCCGGACCGCGCCACGCGTCCGCCCGTTTCGGGCCCGCATTGTACGCCGCGGCGCCGAGTACCGGCAGATCGTCGAGCTTGTCGAGCACGTAGCGCAGATAGTAGGCGCCGAGGCGCGCATTGCCCGCGGGATCGACGAGCTCGACGGAGCGCTCCTCTGCGGTCCGGCGTGCAATCCAGCGCGCGGTCGGCGGCATGAGCTGCATCAGGCCCACGGCCCCCGACGCGGAGACGATGTCGGTCACGAAGCGGCTCTCCTGCCGCGCGAGCCCGTAGAGCAGCGCCGGGTCGAGCGCGTTGTCGCGTGCGGCGGCTTCGATCTCCGTCTGGTAGGGTGTCGGATAGCGAAGCCCGAAGTCGTGCCGGACGCGGGTAAGGTCCGCGGTATTGATCGACCGATCGTAAAGGCCGTTGCTCTGGGCGAAGGTCGCAGCGAGCAGCAGCGCGTCGTCGCCGAGGCCGCGCACGACGACCACCCATTCGCGCTGGGCTTCCGGCCGCAGGTCCAGCGCGGAGAGCTTGACCACCCTCTGCACGGCGGGCCGGGCCGCGAAGGCCGCGAGCGCCGAGGGCTCCGGCTTGAGCGGCTCGCTCACCGGCGCGACGCGCGCGCCCAGGGCCTCGGCGGCGAGCAGGCCGTAGAAGCTGCGCTCGGTGGCGAGCGAGCCGTAGAGTCGAGTGGCCTCCTCGTCGTTTCCCTCGACGACAAGAGCGCGCGCCTTCCAGTAGCGCCACGCCGGATCGAGCGCCTCGTCCGCCGGCATCGCGTCTATCGCCTGCCGGACTTCGCTCCAGGCCCCGGCGCGCAGCGCGGCGCGCACCCGCCACGCGCGCTGCGCCGGCGTCTGCGGCGCCCCTTCGGCTTCGCGGTACCACGCGCTCGCCGCGGGCAGAAGCTGGGTCGCGCCGCGATAGGCGATCAGCAGGCTCGCGTAAGCGCGGTCGCGCTCGGGGACGCGCGAGGCGCACTTCGCCCACGCTTCGTGCGCCGCCGCCGCATCGGCCTGGGCCGCGCGATCGACCGCATAGAAGGCGAGCTCGCGCCCCGTCGGCGAGGACCAGCGGAAGTCGCCCTTCGCGAGCATTGCGCGCGCGTTCTGGTCGATGCGCTGGAACTCCTTGGCCGCGGGCCGCTCGATCGGCGGCAACTCGGCTGCGATCCGGGCCGCGAGGCGGAAGTTGCCCGCCTCGTGCGCGAGGCGAAAGCGGGCCCAGACGTCGCTCGCGGTCAGGTTTCCCTGTGCGAGCAGAGCGGCGAAGACCGGCTGACAGGACTCGGGTTGTTCCTGGCCGCTGAACCACAAGCGCCGCGCGTCCGCGACCTCGCCGTCGTCCTCGGGCTTCCGGGCGAGGCGGAGCTGGGCCACGTAGCAGGCGAGCTCCGCATCCTCGCCGCCGCGCTTCGGATACTCCGCCGCGAAGAGCTCCCAAGCCTGGCGCCTCCCCAGCGACTTGAGCCATTCTCCTCGGAGCCGGTCCGCGAGCGGCATGTCGGCGTGCTGCTCGAGGAAGGCGCGCACGGCTTGCGGATCGGCGTCGTCGAGCCTAAGCCGCAGACCCCAGTACTCGACGTAGGCTTCCAGCAGATGCCCTTTGAGCCGGGGTGCGATCTGCTCGAGGCGTGCCGCATCGCCCGCGCGAAACGCGTCGCGCGCGGCGACGAAGTCGGCGTCGGATGGCTGCGCGGACACGGCCGCGCCGCCGCAGGCTGCGAGCGCGAGCAGGCAGCGCAGGACGAGGGCGCGCGCGGGGAAGTCGACCATCGGCAGCATTGTCAGCGACGCAACGCGAGGCGACAAGTAGCGACGGGCGCTTCCGGCCCGCGGCGTGCGCGATGGTAGAATCGCTCGCGCGCCGCAGGAAGCGTCGGCGTCATCCTCGAGGATATCCCATGGCTCTACCGGGCAACCCGAAGGTAGCGGTGTTGATGGGCAGCGACAGCGACTGGGAGATCATGCAGCACGCCGTCGCGCAGCTCGATCACTTCGGCATCGCGCACGAAGCGCGCGTGCTCTCGGCGCACCGGACGCCGGACGACGCCTTCGCCTACGCACAGGGTGCCGCTGCGAAAGGCTTCGTGTGCATCATCGCCGGCGCCGGCGGTGCGGCGCATCTCGCCGGCGTGATCGCGGCCAAGACGACGCTTCCCGTGCTCGGCGTTCCCATTCCTTCGAAATATCTCCGCGGCGAGGATTCGCTGCTGTCGACGGTGCAGATGCCCAAGGGCATACCCGTGGCGACCTTCGCGATCGGCGAGGCAGGCGCCGCCAACGCCGGGCTTTTCGTTGTGGCGATGCTCGCGCTCGCCGATCCCGGTCTCGCGCGCAAGCTCGAGGCCTTTCGAAGCGAGCAGACGGAGAAGGTCCGCGCGATGAAGCTTCCGCCGAAGAAGTAAGTCGGCCAGCGCGCTATTTCCTTCGCGCCTCTTCGCGGACCGCCGCCTCGGGCAGCGAGCCGACGCGCGACATCTCCGGATCGGCGTAGCGGCAGCCGGCGGCGACGAACTCCGCCGCCATTGCGGTCGCGTCGGCGCCCCAGAAGAGCTCGTCGCCGATCACGAGCGTCGGGACGCCGAACACGCCGCGGGAGATCGCTTCGTCGGTGTTGCGGCGGAGCGCATCCTTGACCTCGCGCGTCGCGATGCTCGCCTGCGCTCCGGGGAGGTCGAGCTCCGAGAGCAGCTCGGCCCACTCGATGGGCAGATCGCCCAGGCGCCCGTCGCGCCACACGAACCGGAAGATGCGCCTCACGGTCTGCGGATCTTCCCCGGCAGCGATCGCGAGCCGCAGGAGCGGCAGGGGATTGAAGGGATGCGCGGCCGGGAATTTGATCGGGATCCCGAGCGCCTTCGCCTGCCAGAGCACGTAGCGGTAGGTGAAGCGGCGCTTGGCGGGGATCTCCGCCGGGCCCTTGTGCCGTTGAGCCTTGAGCAGGCCCGCGAAGAGAACGGGACGGTAGCGGATGTTGAGCGAGCGCTCGAGCCCCGGCAGAAGCTCGCACTGTAGGTAGGCAAACGGCGAGACGAAATCGAAGTACCAGTCAGCGCTCGGCATGGGCGGTGCGCGCTTCGATCGCCTGCTGGTGCCGCGCCCGGCGCTCCGGCAGCGCCGCGAGCACGCGCTTGCGCTCCTCAGCGGAGAGGTCGATCCAGGCCGCGATCTCCTCGAGCGTTCGATAGCAGCCGGCGCACAGCCCCGTCGGCGGATCGATCACGCAGACGCTGATGCAGGGCGAGGGGACGGTCGCGGCCGGTGGTCCGGGTCTCATGCGGTCGCTCTGCCGGGAAGCGGATCCTTCGCGTTGAGCGCGCGCGCGACCCGCGACACCGGGGCCCGGCCCAGAAAATCGGAGATGTACTGCCCCGCCAGCCGCAGGCGCGTCATGTCGACGCCGGTCTCGATCCCGAGGCCCTCGAATAGATACAGCAGGTCCTCGCTCGCGACGTTGCCCGTCGCCCCCTTGGCGTAGGGACAGCCACCGAGGCCCGACACCGAGCTGTCGAAGCTGGCCACGCCCATCTCGAGCGCGGCGTAGACGTTGGCGAGCGCCTGCCCGTAAGTATCGTGAAAGTGGCCTGCCTGCTTCGCTGCGGGGACGGTTTCGCCGACGATCGCGACGAGCTTGCGCGTCTTGCCCGGCGTGCCCGTGCCGATGGTGTCGCCCAGCGAGATCTCGTAGCAGCCCATCGCCTGCAGCGCGGCGGCGACGTCGCGCACGCGCTCCGCAGAAACCTCGCCCTCGTAGGGACAGCCGAGCACGCAGGAGATGTAGCCGCGTATGCGCACTCCCCGCGCCGACGCGGCCTGCGTGACCGGCACCGCCCGCTCGAGACTCTCGGCGATGGAGCAGTTGATGTTCTTGCGCGAGAACGTCTCCGAAGCGGCGACGAACACCGCGACTTCGTCGCAGCCCGCGGCGAGGGCCGCCTCGAAGCCTTGCAGGTTGGGCGTGAGCACGGGATAGCGGACGCCGGGGCGCCTCCTGATCGCCGCCATCACCGCGGCCGCGTCGGCCATCTGCGGGACCCATTTGGGCGAGACGAAGCTCGTCGCCTCGATCGCCGGCAGGCCCGCGTCGCTCAACAGATCGATCAACCGGACCTTGACCTCGGTCGGCACCGTCGCCCGCTCGTTCTGCAGGCCGTCGCGCGGACCGACTTCCACCATCCGCACGCGTCGCGGAAGGCTCTCGAGCGCTTCGTCGAAACGCATGGATGAAGTGCCGGGCTCAGTATCCCCGCTCGCGATCGACGACGCCGGTGACCGGCAGTCCGGCCTCGAGGCGCCCGATCTTGTCGACGATCTGCGCCACGGTTTCACGCGCCAGGGTGACCGCGGACACGTGTGGCGTGAGCACGATGCGGGGATGATGCCAGAAAGGGTGCTCGGGCGGCAGGGGCTCCTCGCGAAACACGTCGAGGAACGCGGCGGCGAGATGTCCTTCGTCGAGCAGAGCGACGAGATCGGCGTCGACCACCAGGCCTCCGCGGGCGACGTTGACCACGCAGGCGCCGTGCGGGAGAAGCGACAGGCGCGCGCGATCGAGGAGATTCGTCGTGCCGGGGGTGAGCGGAAGCAGGCAGACGAGAAACCGCGTCCTGGTGAGAAAGCCCGCAAGCTCGTCCATGCCCGCAAAGCCTTCGACGCCGTCGAGCCGCCTGCGCGTTCGGCTCCATGCGCGCACGGGAAAGCCCAGGCTCCGGAGCGCTCCCGCGACCGCGGCCCCGAGGACGCCGGCACCGAGGATGCCGGCGATGAACTCGGCCTTCGCCCGCCTCGGGCGCGGCTGCCAGCGCGTCTCGCGCTGCTGGTCGGCATAGGCGTCGACTTCGCGGTAGCAGCGCAGCGCCGCCTCGGAGACGTACTCGATCATCTGCTCGGCCATCCCGGCGTCGTCGAGGCGCACGAGCGGGATGCCCGGCGCGATCGCGCCGAGATCCGGAATCGCATCGATCCCCGCGCCGAGATTGAACACGGCCTTCGCACGAGAGAACGCGGGGAGGATCTCCGGCCGCGGCTTCCAGACGATCGCGTAGTCCGCTTGCGCGGCGTGCGCGGCGCTCCAGGGATCGATCTGCGCCTGCGGCAGCGCGCGCCGGAAGGCTGCGATCCAGGCTTCCTGATCCTGCGCCGCATGGAGGACGATCTTCAAGCCGCGAGCGTCACTCGGCTGCCCCGATGTCGATCAGGTCCGCGCCTTCGGCCACCTGCTCGCCGGGCCGATAGTTAACCGCACTCACCTTGCCCGCGGCCGGCGCGACGATGGTGTGCTCCATCTTCATCGCCTCGAGTATCATCAGCGGCGCGCCGCGCGCGACGCCGTCGCCGGGCTGCACGAGCACCGCGACCACGGTGCCCGACATCGGCGCCATCAAGTGGCCGTCGCTCGGCGCCTCCTCGTCTCGATGGGCGAGCGGATCGACGAGGACGAGGCGCGCGGTGCTGCCGGCGCAGAACACCCAGCGCTCCGCGCCGTGAGCCACGACGGCCGCCGGAAAGCTCTCGTCGCCCACGCGCAGCCGCAGCTCGTCGCCGCTGCGCCGCACCTGCGCCCCGGTCGTCCGATCGCGAATCGTGATCGACAGCCCCTCCGGAGAGACGCGCAGCCGCACGGGGACGAGCTCGTCTCCCGCCCGAAGCTCGAGGGCGAGCGCGTAATCGTCGCTGTTGAGCCACCAGGTATCGATGGCGTCCCACGGCGACCAGCGGTCGGCGGAATTTGCCGCCCGGGTCGCCACCTGTTCGCGCAGCCGGAAGAGCTCCGCCAGCGCAGCGGCGGCGACGACGCGGTCGGCCGGTGCGTGCGCCGGCGGCAAGAGCGCATCGCGATGCGCGGCGATCAAGCCGGTATCGACGTCGCCGCGCGCGAACGCGTCGTGCGCGACGAGGCGCTGCAGGAACGCGACGTTGGTCGTCAGGCCGACGACCTGGCACTCGGCGAGCGCGCCAGCGAGCCGGCGCAGCGCGCCCGCGCGGTCCTCGCCTCGCACGATGAGCTTGCCGATCATCGGATCGTAGTAGCGCGTGATCTCGTCGCCGCTGCGCACGCCGCTGTCCATGCGCACGTCGGCCGAGGGCGACGGCGTCCTCAGGTGCAGCACGCGCCCGATGGAGGGCAGGAAGTCGCGATCGGGGTCCTCGGCGTAGATGCGGGCCTCGATGGAGTGACCGGCGAAGCCGATCTTCTCCTGCGCGAGCGGGAGACCCTCGCCCGCGGCGACGCGCAGTTGCCACTCGACCAAGTCCAGGCCGGTGATCATCTCCGTGACCGGATGCTCCACCTGGAGCCGGGTGTTCATCTCCATGAAGTAGAACGCCTCGCCGCGCGCATCGCCGGGCACGATGAACTCGACGGTGCCCGCGCCGACGTAGCCGATCGCCCGCGCCGCTGCGACGGCGGCCGCGCCCATCCGCGCGCGTCGCTCCGCGGTCATTCCCGGGGCCGGCGCCTCCTCGAGCACCTTCTGGTGGCGCCGCTGCACGCTGCAATCACGCTCGAAGAGGTGGACGCAGCCGCCGTGCGCATCGGCGAAGACCTGGAATTCGATGTGGCGCGGGCGCGTGAGGTACTTCTCCAGCAGGAGGCGATCGTCTCCGAAGCTCGCCTTTGCCTCGCGCCGGGCTCCGGCGAGCGCTTCGCGCAGGGCCTCCTCGCGCTCGACCACTCGCATGCCCTTGCCTCCGCCGCCCGCGGAAGGCTTGATCAGGATCGGATAGCCGATCTCTCGCGCGCGGGCGGCGAGCAGATCGTCGCCCTGGTCTGCGCCGTGGTATCCGGGCACGACGGGCACGCCGGCGGCGGACATGAGCGCCTTGGCTTCGGCCTTCGAGCCCATCGCCCGGATCGCCGCCGGCGGCGGACCGATGAACGCCAGTCCCGCCGCCTGGACCGCGGCCGCGAAGTCCTCGTTCTCCGACAGGAAGCCGTAGCCCGGGTGGATAGCCTGCGCGGCCGAGCGGCGCGCGACCGCGAGGATCGCCTCGATGTTGAGATAGCTCTCGCGCGGGAGAGCCGCGCCCAGCCGATGGGCCTCGTCGCAGAGCGCGACGTGAAGCGCGTCGGCGTCGGCGTCGGAGTACACGGCGACCGTGCGCACGCCCATGCGGTGCGCGGTGCGCGCGATCCTGCACGCGATCTCGCCGCGATTGGCGATGAGAATGCGGTCAAACATCGCCGGTGCGTCCGTGCGCCGGCGCGTCGGAGCGACCGAGCCGGCGGCCGACCCTCGAGGCAAAGCCGCGCACGAAGCGCCAGAGCTTCGGCAGGAGCCATGCCGCGGCGGCGACGAGCAGCGCGAGCGCGACGAAGAAGGCGATCGGGTGCGCGAGCGCGAGATAAAGCATGACGCCGACCAGCAGGTCTTCGCCGAACGACGCCGCCCAGTTCGAGAACGGCTCGGGCAGCGTGTTGATCGCCATCCTCGCCCCGGTCTTGGTGAGATGGCTCCCCGCGGCGAGCGTGCCGCCGACGATCGCGGCGGCCACCGTCCACGCGGGAGGCGAATCGCCGAAGACGGCGGCAGCGAGCGCAGCGCCGGCCGGAATGCGCACCAGCGTCTGCGCAACGTCCCAAAGCGTGTCGATGCCCGGGATCTTGTCGGCGAAGAACTCGACGAAGAACATGAAGCCCGAGGCTGCCAGGACGAGCGGGTGCGCGAGGACGGCGAGGTGCGCGGGCAGCTCGAACCATCCCAGATAGCCCAGGCCGCCGACGATGAACAGCACCGCGTAGAGACGGATGCCGCTGGCCCATCCCAGTGCGGCGGCAAGAGCGACGAGCTGCCAGGTATCGAATCGATCCATGCGTCTGTCCGGCGCTAGCCGCCCTTCGGCACCCAGGCCGCGCGCCGCTTGGCGAGAAACGCGGCGACGCCTTCCTTGCCTTCGGGCGATGAGCGAACGCGGGCGATGCGGCGCGCGGTGTCGGCGATCACGCCCGCGTCGATCGGCCGATGCGACACGGCGCGCACCAGCGCCTTGCCTTCGAGCTGCGCGCGCGGCCCGGCCGTCACCAGGAACCCCAGGATCTCGTTGATCCTGGCGTCGAGCTCCTGGGGCGCCACCAGCTCGTGCACGAGCCCGATGCGGTAGGCTTCGGCAGCGGTGAATCGCTCCGCCGTGAGGAAGAAGCGGCGCGCCGCGCGCGCGCCGATCGCCTCGACGACGTAGGGGCTGATCGTCGCCGGGATCAGCCCGAGCCGCGCCTCGGACAGCGCGAAGGTCGCCTCCTGGGACGCGACCGCGATGTCGCAGCAGGCGACCAGCCCCACGCCGCCGCCGAACGCCGCGCCGTGAACGCGCGCGATCGTCGGCTTGGCGAGGCGCGCCAGCGTCGAGAGCATGGCCGACAGAGCGCGCGCGTCCGCCAGGTTCTGAGCGCGGGAGAAGCCCGCCATCCGGCGCATCCAGTTGAGATCGGCACCCGCGCAGAAGCTCGCCCCCGCACCCAGCAGCACGACGGCGCGCACGTTCGGGTCTCGCTCGGCGGCCCGGAACGCCCGCGAGAGCTCGGCGATCAGCGTTTCGTCGAACGCGTTGTGCACGTCCGGCCGGTTGAGCGTCACCAGCGCGACGGCATTGCGGATCTCAAGATCGATCGCGGTGCTCCCTGCGGTCGCCTCCGCGCTCCGCCTGCGTCCCGCTGCCCGCTTCTTCGCCATGGGCGGCTTCACATCCTGAACACGCCGAAGCTCGTCTGCTCGATCGGCCGGTTGAGCGCGGCCGACAGCCCGAGCGCGAGCACCCGGCGCGTGTCGGCAGGATCGATCACGCCGTCGTCCCACAGCCGTGCGCTCGCGTAGTAGGGATGCCCTTCGCGCTCGTACTGCTCGCGCAGCGGCGCCTTGAAGGCGGCCTCCTCCGCCTCGCTCCACCGGCCGCCCTTCGCTTCGATCGCCTCGCGCCGGATCGTGGATAGCACCGTGGCGGCCTGCTCGCCGCCCATCACCGAGATGCGGGCGTTCGGCCACATCCAGAGGAAGCGCGGGTTGAAGGCGCGACCGCACATGCCGTAGTTGCCGGCGCCGTACGAGCCGCCGATGATCACCGTGAACTTGGGCACGTCGGTGCACGACACCGCCGTGACCATCTTGGCGCCGTCGCTGGCGATCCCGCCCGCCTCGTACTTGCGCCCGACCATGAAGCCGGTCACGTTCTGCAGGAAGACGAGCGGGATCCGCCGCTGGCTGCAGAGCTCGATGAAGTGCGCGGCCTTCAGCGCCGACTCCGAGTAGAGCACGCCGTTGTTGGCGACGATGCCCACCGGGTAGCCATGGATGCGCGCGAAGCCGGTCACCAGCGTCGTGCCGTAGCGCGCCTTGAATTCCTCGAGATCGCTGTCGTCGACGATCCGCGCGATCACTTCCCGGACGTCGTAGGGCTTCCTGATGTCCGCATTGATCACGCCGTAGAGCTCGTCGGCGGGATAGCGCGGCGGCCGCGGCTCGGCGATCTCGGGGCCGACGGGCTTGGGTCGATTCAGGTTCGCGACGATGCGACGCGCGATCGCTAGCGCATGATGGTCGTCGTGCGCGTAGTGATCTGCCACGCCGGAGATGCGGGTGTGGACGTCCGCGCCGCCGAGATCCTCCGCGGTCACGGTCTCCCCGGTCGCCGCCTTGACCAGGGGCGGTCCGCCGAGAAAGATCGTGCCCTGCTCGCGCACGATGATCGATTCGTCGGCCATCGCGGGCACGTAGGCGCCTCCGGCCGTGCACGAGCCCATCACGACCGCGATCTGCGCGATGCCCTGTGCCGAGAGCTTGGCCTGGTTGTAGAAGATGCGGCCGAAGTGGTCGCGATCCGGGAACACCTCGGTCTGATTGGGGAGGTTCGCGCCTCCCGAGTCGACGAGATAGACGCAGGGGAGGCGGTTCTCGCGCGCGATCTCCTGCGCGCGGAGATGCTTCTTGACCGTGATCGGGTAGTAGGTCCCGCCCTTCACGGTGGCGTCATTGCAGACGATGACGCACTCGCGACCGGAGACGCGGCCCACGCCCGTGATGATGCCCGCCGCAGCGATGTTGTCGTCGTACATGCCGTAGGCCGCGAGCTGCGAGAGCTCGAGGAACGGCGATCCCGGATCGAGCAGGATGCGTACGCGGTCCCGCGGCAGAAGCTTGCCGCGGCCGGCGTGCCGGGCGCGCGCCGCGTCGCCGCCGCCCAGGCCGATCGTCGCGACCTTCGCCTTGAGATCCGCGACGAGCGCCGTCAGCGCGGCCCGGTTCTGCGCGAAGGCCGCGCTGCGCAAATCGAGCTTGGACTCGATGACCGCCACGTCACCAGCCCCCGGTCGCAAGCCAGCGATCGATCTGATCGAGGCGGTCGACGCCCCAGAACGGCTCGCCGTCGACGACGGTGAACGGCGAGCCGAACACTCCCGCGGCAATGGCGCCCTCGTTCTCCGCCTTGAGGGCATCCTTGATCGCGGGATCGTCGATCGCCGCTCGGATGGTCGCCTCGTCCGCGCCGCCCCTCGCGGCGACCGCCGCCGCGGAGTCGGGCCTGGAGATGTCGACGTCGTCGCGGAAGAAGGCGCGGTAGAGCGCGTGCACGACACCGGTCGTGCACGACGGCTCGTGCTCCCGGGTCCAGAGCACGATGCGAGCCGGCGCCTGCGAAGGAATGGGAAAGGTCGACGGCATCCTGAATCCCTCGATGCCGTGGAACCTCGCGCTGCGAGCGAAGTCGCGGCGCGAGTATTCGCCCTTGAGCGGCACCTGGGTGAGCGGCATCGCTCCGGTCTGCTTGAACACCACGCCGAGCAGGATAGGATGCCAGTCGACCGCGCGACCGTGCTTCGCGGCGAGGGACTCGATGCGCTCCGAGGCGAGGAAGCCGTACGGCGAGGAAAAATCGAAGTAGAAGTCGATCGGCCTGCTCATGGGATGCACCTCGCTGTCGGCTCAGGCGCTCAACGCGCGAGCGATGACCATGCGCTGAATGTCGCTCGTCCCTTCGTAGATCTGGCAGACGCGGACGTCGCGGTAGATCCGCTCGACGGCAAAGTCGGCGACGTAGCCGTAGCCGCCGTGGATCTGGATCGCCGCCGAGCACACCCGCTCCGCCATCTCGGAGGCGAAGAGCTTCGCCATCGACGCCTCCTTCAAGCAGGGCTGGCCGGCGTCGCGGAGCGACGCGGCGTGCCAGACCATCTGTCGCGCCACTTCGATTTCGGTCGCCATGTCGGCGAGCCGGAAGGCGATCGCCTGGTGCTCCGCGAGCGGCTTGCCGAAGGCGTGGCGTTCCCTCGCGTAGGCAAGCGCGGCCTCGAATGCGGCTCGCGCCATGCAAACGCTCTGCGCGGCGATGCCGATGCGGCCCGCCTCGAGGTTCGCCAGGGCGATTCGATAGCCTTCGCCTTCCTTGCCGAGGCGGTCGGCGGCCGGCACGCGGCAGCCCTCGAGGACGATCTGCGCGGTGTCCGAAGCCCGCTGCCCGAGCTTCTCCTCGACCCGCGCCACGACATAGCCGGGACTCTCGGTGTCGACGATGAAGGCCGAGATCCCCTTCTTGCCGGCCTGCCGGTCCGACACCGCGAAGACGAGCGCGAGGTCTGCCTCCTTGCCCGAGGTAATGAACTGCTTCACGCCGTCGAGGACGTAGCCGTCGCCCTCGGGCACGGCTCGCGTGGAGATCGCGGCAGCGTCGGAGCCCACGTGCGGCTCGGTCAGGCAGAAGCAGCCCAGCTTCTCTCCCGAGGCGAGGGGGACGAGGTAGCGCTCCTTCTGCGCTTCGCTGCCGAAGGCGAGGATGGGGCCGCAGACCACCGCGTTCTGCACGCTGACGATGGTCGAGGTCGCTCCGTCGCCCGCCGCGATCTCCTCCAGCGCGACCGCCAGCGAGACGTAGTCGAGTCCCGCGCCGCCGTAGCGCTCCGGCACGACGATGCCGTACGCGCCGAGCCGGCCGAGGTCGCGCAGCGCTTCGCGCGGAAACGCGTGCGCCCGATCCCATTCGGCGGCGAACGGAGCGAGCCGCTCGCGCGCGAAGGCGCGCATCGTGTCGCGGATCATCTGCTGCGATTCGTTCAGCAGCATGGCTCGACCGGTCCGCGGCGTTGCGAGGGCGTGGCCACCAGCATGGGGAGGCTCATTTGCGGGCGTCGAAAGCGAGACGCAACGCGATGGCCGCGAACAGCCCGCCGAGGATCCAGCGCTGCGCGGCGGACCAGAACGGCCGGCGAGCGAGCCACGCGGCGATGCGCGCGGCCGCGAGCACGAAGCACAGATCGCTGACCGCGCCGATCGCGATCTGTATCAGGCCGAGGATCACGCTCTGGGCGAGGACGCTGCCGGAGCTCGGGTCGACAAACTGCGGCAGCAGCGCCAGATAGAAGAGTGCCAGCTTGGGATTGAGGACGCTCGTGAGGAATCCCATCCGGAAGAGGCTCGCCGTGGGCGCCTGCGGAAGCGAGCGCGCGGCGAACATGTCTGGGGCACGCTGCCGGATCGCGCCCCAGGCGAGCCACAGCAGGTATGCCGCGCCCGCGTAGCGCAGCAGGTCGTAGAGCAGCGGGACGGCGAGGAAGATCGCCGAGAGCCCCAGCGCGGCGGCCAGCATGTGGAAGAAGAAGCCGAGCGAGGTCCCGGCGAGCGATACGATCCCCGCCCGCCGGCCCTGGCACAGCGTTCGCGAGACGAGGTAGAGCAGGTTGGGTCCGGGCGTGAGCGCGAGGAGAAGGCTCGCGGCCGCGAACAGGGCGAGATTGTCGACGGAAGGCATGCGGAGGGCAGCACCTAGGCCGCGTAGCCGAGCTCGCGGACGAGCGGGCCGGCCGCTTCCTCGAGCGCGCGACGTTCGTCGGCACTCATCTCGCCCCGCCACACCCCTAGCCGCGTGGCATCGGGTGGACGGGTGAGGTGCCCGTGAATGCGGGTCCGCAGCTCGCGGTCGATCGGCGGCCCGGCGGTCTGCTCACGCCCCTGCAAGCGCGCAATCCGCGCCGCGCCGCGAGCGCCGTAGTCGAGCATGCACGCATCGAACGCGAGCGAGAGAACCTCGCAGACGCCACGCAGCGTCTGCTCAGGGCGCAGGATCAGCTCCTCGAACCGGACCTCGAGGTAGCCGCGGACCCGCTTCGATCCGCGGCGCCCCGCTTCCACCGCTCGCCTCCACTCCTGCCCGAGGACGCGCAGGTCCTGGCTGGGCGCGAACCAGGTCTTGCGCCACGACAGCGCGGTGTCGCCCGGGTCGCGGATGACATGGATGAAGTGCGCCTCGGGCAGCAGCGCCGCGATCTCGGGCATCTGGAACACGTAACCGGGCGTCTTCTCGCCGCAGCGGGGCTTGCCTTCGCTCTGCGCGTACATCGCGTAGAAGGCGCGCAGGGCCGCGGTCACGGTGAAGGGCTCGATCGCGTCGATCCTGCGCCGGAACGCTTCCTTGTCGAGCCCGAAGTCCGACCAGTTGGAGACCGCAAGCCGGTCGGCGGTCACGGTATCGAAGAACTCGCGCCGCAGATCCTCCGCGTCGCCGGCAAGTCCGGGCAGATGCGCGACGAAGGAGGTCTCGGGAGGCACGGCGAGCTCGGGGTGGCTGTCCAGCATCACCGCCAGCAGCGACGTGCCCGAACGCGGACAGCCGACGATGACGGGGAGCGGCGGAGGGCGCCGCAGATTCGCGGCCGGCCGCGGCCGGGAGCGAATCGTCAGCGCGACGGGCGCGGACTCGAAGACGATCTTGCCCGCCATCGCGACGTCTAGACCAGCTCGATTGCCATGGCCGCGGCTTCGCCCCCGCCGATGCACAGGCTCGCCACGCCCCGCCGCCCGCCGCCCTTGCGCAGCGCGCCGAGGAGCGTCACGACGATCCGCGCGCCGGACGCGCCGATCGGATGGCCGAGAGCGCAGGCGCCGCCGTGCACGTTGACCTTCTCGGGCGGCAGGCCGAATTCCTTCATCGCGGCCATCGTAACCACCGCGAAAGCCTCGTTGATCTCGTAGCGGTCGACCTGATCCGCCTTCCATCCCAGCTTCGCGAATAGCTTCTGCATCGCGCCGACGGGGGCGGTGGTGAACCAACCCGGCTCCTGGGCATGCGTCGCATGGTCGAGGATGATCGCGACCGGGCGCAGCCCGCGCCGCTCGGCCACCGAGCGCGGCATCAGCACGAGCGCCGCGGCGCCGTCGGAGATCGACGACGAGTTCGCCGCGGTCACCGTTCCGTCCTTGCGAAACGCCGGCTTGAGCGAGGGAATCTTCTCCGGATTCGCCTTCGCCGGCTGCTCGTCGCGGTCGACGACGACCTCGCCCTTCCTGCCGGACACGGTCACCGGTGCGATTTCCCAGCCGAAGGTCCCGTCCTCGTTCGCCCGGCGCGCCCGCGTAAGCGAGCGCAGCGCGAACTCGTCCTGGGCCTCGCGGGTGAACTGGAACTTGTCCGCGCAAGCCTCGGCGAACACTCCCATGAGCTTGCCCTTGTCGTAGGCGTCCTCGAGGCCGTCGAGGAACATGTGGTCGTACACGGTGCCGTGGCCCATGCGCATGCCTGCGCGCGCCTTGGGGAGCAGGTACGGGGCGTTGCTCATGCTCTCCATCCCGCCCGCGACGATGATCTCGGCGCTGCCCGCGAGCAGCCGGTCGTGCGCGAGCATGGCCGCTTCCATCGCCGAGCCGCACATCTTGTTGACGGTGGTGCACGCGGTCGCGAGCGGCAGGCCCGCCTTGAGCGCCGCCTGGCGCGCGGGCGCCTGCCCCTGCCCCGCGGGCAGTACGCAGCCCATGATCGCCTGCTCGACGGCGGCGGGGTCGATACCCGCTCGCGCGACCGCCGCCTTGATAGCCGCGCCGCCCAGGTCGCTTGCGCTCAAGCTCGCGAAGTCGCCCAGCAGCCCGGCCATCGGCGTGCGGGCGGCACCGACGATGGCGATTGGATCGTTGTGCATCATCGAGCTCCTCATGACCGCATCAGTCCCCCGCCGCGGGAGAAGCGCCGGCCGGCTTGCGGGCGCGCCGCGGACGCCGGACCAGCTCCCCGCCGCAGTTGGGACAAGTGCCGTTCAGCGCGTTCGCGCAGGTCGTGCAGAACGTGCACTCGTAGCTGCAGATGTACGCGGAGTCGCCGTCGGGAGCGAGCGGCCAGGCGCAGCGCTCGCAGGTCTCACGCATCTCCAGCGCCATGGCGGTCTCGCTCCTCACTTCGTCTCGTTGAACAGCTCGCGGCCGATCAGCATGCGGCGTATCTCCGAGGTCCCCGCGCCAATCTCGTAGAGCTTGGCGTCGCGCCACAGCCGCCCGGTCGCGAACTCGTTGATGTAGCCGTTGCCGCCGAGCGCCTGGATCGCCTCTCCGGCCATCCACGTCGCTTTTTCGGCCGCGTACAGGATCGCCCCGGCTGCGTCCTTGCGCGTGGTCTCGCCGCGGTCGCAGGCCCGTCCCACGGCGTAGACGTAGGCTCTGCAGGCGTTCATCGTCGTGTACATGTCGGCGAGCTTGCCCTGCATCAGCTGGAATTCCCCGATCGGCTGCCCGAACTGCTGCCTCTCGTGGACGTACGGGAGCACGACGTCCATGCATGCGGCCATGATTCCCAGCGGACCGCCCGCGAGCACGGCGCGCTCGTAGTCGAGTCCGCTCATGAGCACGTTCACGCCCTGCCCTTCTTCGGAGAGTACGTTCTCCGCAGGAAGCTCGCAATCCTCGAACACGAGCTCGCAGGTGTTCGACCCGCGCATCCCCAGCTTGTCGAGCTTCTGCGCGGTGGAGAACCCGGGCGTTCCCTTCTCGACGATGAACGCGGTGATGCCTCGCGGCCCCGCGCGGACGTCGGTCTTGGCGTAGACCACCAGCGTGTCGGCGTCGGGGCCGTTGGTGATCCACATCTTGCTGCCGTTGAGGACGTAGCGATCGCCCTTGCGGTCGGCGCGCAGCCGCATCGACACGACGTCGGAGCCCGAGCCCGATTCGCTCATCGCCAGGGCGCCGACATGCCGGCCCGAGATCAGTGTCGGCAGGTACTTCTTCTTCTGCGCCTCGCTCGCGTTGCGGCGGATCTGGTTGACGCAGAGGTTCGAGTGCGCGCCGTAGGAAAGCCCCACCGAGCCCGACGCCCTGCTCACTTCCTCCATGGCGAGGATGTGGGCGAGATAACCCATGCCGGCGCCGCCATAGCTCTCCTCGACCGTGATCCCGAGCAGGCCCAGCTCTCCCATCTTGCGCCACAGGTCCATCGGGAACTGGTTGCTGCGATCGATCTCCGCCGCTCGCGGTGCAATTTCCGCGGCGGCGAACTGCCGCACGGTCTCCCGCAGCATCTCGAGCGTGTCGCCGAGGTGGAAGTCGAGCATCGGGAAGGCGCGCATCACGGCACTCCTCAGCGGTCCGGCTTGCCCGCAAGCACGATCAGCGTCTGCTGCATGACCGCGCACAACGTGCGCTTCCCGCCCGCTTCGGCGTAGACCTCGCCACAGGTGACGGCAAGCGTACGGCCGGGCTTGATCACCTGCGCTTCGGCGACCAGCCGCTCGCCGTCGGCGGGGGCGAGCAGGTTGAGCTTGTACTCGACGGTGAGCACGCTCGAGTCGGCGGGGAACAGCGTGAAGCCCGCGTAGCCGCCGGCGGTGTCGACGATCGCGCTCAGGATGCCGGCGTGGATGTAGCCGTGCTGCTGCGTCAGATCCTCGCGATACGGGAGCTCGATCGCGCAGTAGCCGGGGCGCAGCTCCACGAGCCGCGCACCGAGCAGCCGCATGGCGCCCTGTCGCTCGAAGCTCGCCCGCACCCGCGCCTCGTAGGCGGGATCAGCGGGGGTGAAAACCGGGGCTTCGGAGGTCGTGGAAGAGGCGAGCATGGACGGGGTGAAGGCGCACAAAAGAGCGATCCTAATTAACGTTTACGTAAACGTCAATCTGACCGCAAGCGGCGATCCTCAGGTGGGCGAGGCGGATGCGTCGCCGCCGTTCCGGGCCTGCCGCAGGCGCTTACGGCACTGGCGCTCCAGCGAGTCGATCTCGGCGAGCACGATCGCGATGTCCTCCTGCTGCTGCTCCAGGCGCGCCCGCCGCTCGGCGAGAACCTCGAGCAGCTTGGTGAGCTGCGGCCGCTCGCTGTGCGCCGTCTCGTAGAGATCGAGCAGCTCGCGGATCTCGGACAGCGAAAGCCCCAGGCGCTTTCCGCGAAGGATCAGCTTGATGCGGACCCGCTCGCGCTCGCCGTAGACGCGCCTGCGTCCGCTGCGACGCGGGGCGAGAAGGCCCTCGTCTTCGTAGAATCGGATCGCGCGGGTCGTCAGGGCGAACTCCCTGGCGAGGTCCGAGATGGTGTACGTCACCGGATCGGCTCGGAACGGCATACGGGGATGGCACGCTGGAGGCGTCGTTCGACGATACCATAAACCCCGCGGCGCTCCGGCTTGACACGCCCCGTCGATTCGATGAGGATGCCGCGTCGCAACATGGCCCACCCGCCGCTCCTGCGTCGTGCATGGCACCCGAGCGGGCGCCCGATGAACGCATCGCTCCCTGCCGCGGTCGGCTCTCCCGTCTATCCCTGGTCCGCACCCCCCGATTGGACCGGGGCGCGTGAGGTGGCGCCGGGCGTCTCGTGGCTGCGGATGCCGCTTCCCTTCGCGCTGGACCACGTCAATGTCTGGCTCTGCCGGGACGCGGACCGCTGGACGCAGGTCGACACGGGCCTCGGCGACGCGCCGACCCGATCGCTCTGGGAGCGACATTTTCGGAGCACTTTCCGGGGCAAGCCGCTCGGACGCGTCGTCGCCACCCACTATCATCCGGATCATTTCGGCAACGCCGCCTGGCTCGCCGGGCGCTGGCATTGCCCGGTTGCGATGACCGAAGCGGAGTACCTGACCGCCCATGCCGTCGCCGAGGAACGGGCCGGATACGGCACCGAAGCGACCTGCGAGCTCTTCCATGCCCACGGGCTCGCGGCGGAGCACGTTGCCGCGCTCTCGACGCGCGGCAACGCCTACGCTCGCGGAGTCCCCGAGCTCCCGCATGCGCACCTCCGGCTCCTCGCTGGCGACGAAATCGCGATCGACGCGAAGCGCTGGCGCGTCATCGCCGGACACGGCCACTCTCCCGAGCACGCAGCGCTCCATTGCGCCGAGCTGAACCTGCTCATCGCCGGCGACATGCTCCTGCCCAAGATCAGCACCAACGTAAGCGTCTGGCCCGTCGAGCCCGACGGCGACCCGTTGCGGCGCTTTCTCGACTCGCTCGCGCGGTTCGAATCGCTGCCGCCCGACACCCTCGTGCTCCCTTCGCACGGACTGCCCTTCGTGGGCATCGCGGCCCGCGTCGAGGCATTGCGGGCCCACCATGCGGCGCGGCTCGCCGAGCTCGAACGGGCGGCTGCCGCGCGGCCCGTCACGGCGGCGGACGTCGTTCCGGTCCTGTTCCGCCGCGAGCTCGATGTCCAGCAGCGCTTCTTCGCGATGGGCGAGGCGATCGCGCACCTGAACCATCTCTGGCACGCGGGCCGCCTGCAACGGACCTCTCGCGGCGGCACATACCACTTCGTGAGGCCCTAGCGGCCGCTTCGCAACGAGCTTCGGGGAGAACTCCGACATGACCACCGCCGCAAGCGCAGACGCCGGCCCGCCCAAGCCGCAATACGATCCCCTGGCGCTCGCCAAGTGCTTCGGATCGGCGGCCGAGAAGAGCGCGAAGCTTCTCGGCGACTTCACCGCCCGGCAGGCGACGTCCGGACACTCGCTGGTGAGCGACGAGCTGGGCCTCACGCAGGCGTTCCTCGAGCTGGCCGCGAAGATGCTGTCCAACCCCTATCGCCTCGCCGAAGCGCAGCTCAATCTCCTCTGGGAGTATTCGGCGTTGTGGCAGTCGTCGCTGCTCAAGCTTCTCGGCCAGCCGTCCCGTCCGGTCGCCGAGCCGGCGCAGAGCGACAAGCGCTTCCGGCACGAGGACTGGCACGAGCACTTCCTCTACGACTACATCAAGCAGTCGTACCTCATCACGGCCCGCTGGCTGCACGGGGCGGTCGCGAACGTCGAGGGTCTCGACGAGCACACGCGCAAGAAGGTCGACTTCTTCACCCGCCAGTACATCGACGCGCTCGCGCCGTCGAACTTCGCGCTCACCAACCCGGAGGTCTTCCGCGAGACCATCGCCTCGGGCGGCCAGAACCTCGTCAAGGGCCTGAACAACCTGCTCGACGACATCGAGCGTGGCCAGGGCCAGCTCAAGATCTCCATGACCGACAGCAAGGCCTTCGAGCTCGGGGTGAACATCGCCACGACGCCGGGCCAGGTCGTGTTCCAGAACGACCTGATGCAGCTGATCCAGTTTCAGCCCGCGACGCCGAAGGTGGCCAAGCGGCCGCTCTTGATCATCCCGCCGTGGATCAACAAGTACTACATCCTCGACCTGCGCGAGAAGAACTCGCTGGTAAAGTGGTGCGTCGAGCAGGGGCTCACAATCTTCGTCATCTCCTGGGTCAACCCGGACGAGCGGCACGCGGCCAAGGACTTCGAGGACTACATGCTCGAGGGCCCGATCGCCGCGCTCGGCGCGATCGAGAAGGCTACCGGCGAGAAGACGGTGAACGTCCTCGGCTATTGCCTCGGGGGCACGCTGCTCGCCGCGACGCTGGCCCATTTCGCGGCGAAGAAGGACAGGCGCATCGAGAGCGCGAGCTTCATGACCTCGCTCATCGATTTCGACGGCGCCGGCGAGCTCGAGGTGTTCATCGACGAGGAGCAGGTCGCCTCGCTCGAGCGCAAGATGAGCCAGCGCGGCTATCTCGAAGGCTCCGAGATGGCGAACACCTTCAACATGCTGCGCAGCAACGACCTCATCTGGTCGTTCGTGATCAACAACTATCTGCTGGGGCGCGACCCGTTCCCGTTCGATCTCCTACACTGGAACCAGGACTCGACGCGCATGCCGGCCAAGATGCACAGCTTCTACCTGCGCAACATGTACATGCAGAACAAGCTCCGGCAGCCCGGCGGCATCACGCTCGCGGGAACGCCGGTCGACGTCACCAAGATCGCGACGCCGGCCTACTTCGTCTCGGCTATCGAGGACCACATCGCGCCGTGGAAGACGACTTACGCGGGCGCGCTGCTCCTGTCCGGGGAGTGCCGCTTCGTGCTTTCGGGCTCGGGCCACATCGCGGGCATGATCAACCCGCCTGCGGCCAAGAAGTACGGCTACTGGACCAACGACGCGATCGCGAAGACGCCCGAGGCGTGGCTGCAGGGTGCGAAGCAGCACGAGGGATCGTGGTGGACCGACTGGCTGCGCTGGCTGCGTCCGCATCTGGGGCCGCAGGTGGCCGCGCGAGAGATCGGCAAGACGGGCGGGAAGGGCCGGCTCCGTCCAATCGAGCCGGCTCCCGGCAGCTACGCCCGCCAGCGGGCCGACGCACGTTAGCCGCCGAAGACGGTCAAAACCGGAACGTAACCATCGTAGAGAGAGCCATGCGCTTCATCGTCCTGGGCGGGTTGTTCCTGGCGGTTATAGCGGGCGCACAGCCCTTGCCCGGCACGCCGGCCCAGCCCGCGCCTGCGCCGGTCGGCTGCGCGAGCTGCGGCGTCGTCACCTCGGTGCAGTACGTCGAGCAGAAAGGGCAGGGCTCGGGCGCCGGGCTCGTCGCGGGCGGGATCGTCGGCGGCGTGCTGGGGCACCAAGTAGGATCCGGTCGGGGTAACACCGCCGCGACGATCATCGGCGCCGGCGCCGGTGCGGCCGCGGGCAATCAAATCGAGAAGAACGCGAAGACCAAGAGCTACTGGGTGATTTCCGTCAACCTCGACGACGGTTCCAAGCGCTCGATCACCGAGAGCTCCAAGCCCGCGTACAAGAAAGGCGATCGGGTCAAGATCGTCGACGGAAACCGCCTCGCGCTGCTCGCGAACTGACGCGGCGGCTGCCGCGCCAGGCACAGGGGGGAGCGCGAGCCTCGCCGCACGCGCATTTGCCTTACAATCGGTTCGGGCGAGCCGACGCTCGAGCCGGGGAGGCAACCATGCGCAGGATTAAGAGGTCAGCGCTTGCAGCGGCGCTGTTGGTCGCGTTGAGCGTGAGCCATCGCGAGGCGGCAGCGCAGTTCAGCGGTATGTTTTTCTTCGGCGACAGCCTCACCGACGCCGGTACCTTCAAGCCGCTGCTGCCGCCGGGGACCGGCAAATTCACGACCAATCCGGGTCCGGTCTGGGCCGAGATCCTGGGTCAGCGCTACGGCTTCATCGTGACCCCGGCGAATCAGGGCGGCACCGACTACGCGGAGGGCGGCGCGCGCGTCACCGATCTTCCCGGAGTCCCCGCCACGCCGCCGACGGGTACTGCGACGCCGGTCGCGACGCAGGTGTCGAGCCTGCTCGCTAAGGGCCCGCTCAACTCGGGCGCGCTCTACTCCTTGTGGGGCGGCGGGAACGACGTGCTGGTCCAGCTGAGCCTCCTCGCCAGCGGCGCCGCGACGCCCGGGCAAGTGCAGACCAACCTGACGGCAGTGGCCACGCAGCTCGTGCAACAGGTCGGCCGCCTCAACGCCGCGGGTGCCCGCTACATCATCGTCTGGAACCTGCCCGATATCGGCAAGACGCCCTTCGGCGTCGGGTCGGGCCAGTCCGCCGGGATCACTCAGCTCACGAACCTCTTCAATAGCACGCTCTCGGCGGGGCTGGATGCGCTGCACATCGACGTCATCCGCCTCAACGACTTCCTGCTTCTGAACGAGGCGATCGCCAACCCGGCGGCGTTCGGACTCACGAACGTAACGACGCCGGCCTGCACGACCGCGAGCTCACTGCTCTGCACGCCCTCGACGCTGGTCGCGCCCAACGCCGCGCAGACCTATCTCTTCGCCGACGGCGTCCATCCGACGACCGCAGGCCACCAGCTCCTCGCCGACTACGCGGCCTCGGTCCTCGAAGCGCCGCAGAAGATCGGACTGCTGGCGGAGACGCCGCTGCAGGTCGAGCAGGCGACCTTCCGCGCGCTCGACGATCGCATGATGTCGCAGGTCGGTGCCCCGCGCGCACAGAACAAGTTCGAGGCCTACGCGATCTACGACTTCGGCAACTACGACCGCAGCAACGACTTCGGCGGCGGCGACAGCCAGTCCAACACGGTCGTCCTCGGCGGCGACATGAAGCTTTCCGACCGCTGGCTCGCCGGCCTCGCCTTCGGCTACACCGAGAACAAGGCTTCGCTCGGCGACAACGGCGGCGGATTCAAGCTGGACGAGCCCACGATGACCGCTTACACCATCTACGCCGACGGGCCGTGGTACGCCGGCGCGAGCCTGGGCGGCGGGGACCTCGACTTCCGCGACATTCATCGCAACATCACGCTCGGTCCCGGTAGCCGCACGGAAAGCGGCTCGACGCGCGGGACGCATCTCATGGCGCGGGCCTTCGGCGGCTACTGGTTCAACTACGCCGGCTGGAGCCACGGTCCGTTCCTGCGCGCGACCTACCAGGAAGCCACGGTGTACGCGTGGTCCGAGACCGGGAGCAGCAGCACCGCCATGTCCTTCGGTCACCAGAAGCGCGACTCCTTTGCATCGAGCCTCGGCTGGCAAACGGTGGGCAGCATCGGCATGGTGCGCCCCTACGCCCGCGTAACCTGGGAGAAGGACTACAACAACGACGACCGGATCGTGCGCGCCGGTCTCGTGTCCACGGGCGGCGTGAGCTTCGGCTTCCCCGCTCTCAAGCCGGACAGCGACTACGCGCTGTTCGATCTGGGCGCGGCCGCCGAGCTCGGCACGGTCGGCGTGAGCCGGATCACGGGCTTCGTGAGCGTCAACGCGACCGCCAGCAAGGGCGACGGCAACTATCAGGCGATCACCGTCGGCATCCGCGCGTCGCTGTAGCCTCGAGCGACCTCGGCTTCGGGCCTTCGCCGCGCCGCGCTGACGGTGCCTAGCCGCCGGCGCGCGGCTTGCGCTTCACTCGGGCGAACGCGCGATCGTAGAGCGGACGCGGCGCCATCGCGAGCAGGCGTCCCAGCCAGGCCATCTGCCAGGGGAGCACGTAGAAGCGGCGCCCCCGATCGATCGCTCGCACGATGAGCCGCGCGGCCCTGTCGACGGGAACGATGAACGGCATGCGGTAGGGATTGCGCGCCGTCATCGGCGTCGCGACGTAGCCGGGACAGATCGTGACCACGTCGACGCCCGAGCCGACGAGCTCCACGCGGAGGCTCTCGAGATAGCGCATCGCGGCCGCCTTCGACGCACTGTATGCGCCCGCACCGGGGAGCCCGCGAAAGCCGGCGACGCTCGCGACGCCGACCAGCTTGCCGCTTCGGGACGCGCGCATCGCCGCGAGAAACGGCTGGAACGTGTGCACCATGCCCATGACGTTGGTATCGAGGATCGCCTCGAAGACCGCGTTGTCCTCGACGTGCTCGGTCAGCGTCCCGTGGGAGATGCCGGCGTTGGCGATGACGACGTCGGGGACCCCGAAGCGCGTTGTGAAGTCGAGGGCGGCGGCGCGCAGCGCGGAAGGATCGCGCACGTCCCCCACGTATGCGGCCGGCGGAGGCTCAAACGGTTCCGCCAGCGCCGCGAGGGCGTCGGAGCGGCGGGCGAACAAGCCGAGCTGTGCGCCGTGCCGCGCGTATTCGCGGGCGAGCGCGGCGCCGAGACCGGAGGATGCGCCGGTGAGGAAGACCTTCAAGCGAGTACGGCGCTCGTGCAGGCTCCCGGGACCCGCTCGCGCCGCGCTTGCGGTCTTAAGCCTTGCCGTGCTCCGCGCGCGCCTTGGCGATCAGCGCGTCGATGACGGGCGGCAGAGAGGCGTGCGTGCCGACGCGAGAGGACGAGGTCACGTACTTGCCGTCGACCACGATCGTGGGGACCGAATCGATGTTGTAGGCCTGCGCCAGAGCTTTCGCCCGCTTGACCTTGCTCGCCACGGCGAACGAGCTGTAGACGTCGGCGACCTTCGCGCGGTCGAGTCCGTGCGCTGCGGCCCATTCGAAGAAGGCTTTGTCCTGGTACAGCGGCAGCTCGGCGGAATGGATCGCCTTGAAAACCTCGGGCGAGAGACGCGCTTCGTCGCCCATCGCGTCGAGCGTGTAGTAGACCTGCGCCAGGGCCTCCCAGCGCTGCTGGAACATCACCGGCACTCGGCGGAACTGCACGTCCGGCGGCAGCTTGGCGAGCCAGGCATCGAGGATCGGCTCGAGATCGTTGCAATGCGGGCAGCCGTACGAGAAGAACTCGATCACTTCGATCTTCTTGCCGGACTCGGTCGGCTGCGGGTTGCGCAGCCGGACATAGTCCTTGCCTTCGACCAGATCCGCAGCACTGGCGGCGCTCATCGCGACCCACGCTGCGGCGGCAAGGAACAGCGACGCAAGACGCTTCATTATCGACTCCTTCCTGGGGTTCTCTCTGGAGCTTCTGGCTTGGTCCGGGAGCCTGCCGTCAAAGTTCAACGGTCGGCCTCAGGGGTTCTTGACGACGGCGACGTCGAAGCCGCGGTTGCCCAGCTCCTTCTTCATGCGGTTGAGCTCGTCGGTGTTGTCGTAGGGACCGAGCCGGACGCGGTAGCGCTGGCTCTTGTCCGGCATCGCAACCGGCTGGATCGCTGCCTCCCATCCGGAAAGGGCGAGCCGCGCCTTCATGTCTTCCGCCTCGGCCGGGCTCGCGAAGGCTCCGGCCTGCAGCCAGAACCGGTCGCTCGCCTTGGCCGCCGGCTCCGCGGTCCGCGAGGCGTCCTGGGTCTTGTCGGCGGGACGCTCGCCGATCTTGTCGACGGCGCGCCGATCGGCGCCTGCCTTCGATTCCTCGCCGCCGGGCAGGATCTTGTAGAAGTCGAAGCGCGGCTTTTCGGTGGGCGGCGGCGATACGGCGCCCAGCTCCGGGCGCGCGCCGCGCGCCGGCTCCTTGGCCCCGCCCGCCGGCGTCATCGGTGTAGTGAGCCCGCTGCGACCGAGGAAATATGCAACCGCGGCAGCGATCGCCAGACCGAGCACGAGGCCGATGAAGATCCCGAGCAGCGTTCCGCCGCGACCCGCGGCTCTCGAGCGCGGCGTCGAACGCGGATGGCGCGCGGCCTGTCTGCGGTTCACGATTTTCGGCTCACATCCTCTGTGGTGCGCTCACGCCGAGCGCCCCCAATCCGTTGCGCACGACCTGACCGGTGGCGGCCACCAGTGCGAGCCGCGCTTGCCTCACCCTCGGATCGTCGACCAGGAATTGCTCGGCATTATAGTAGCTGTGAAATTGCGCCGCCAATTCCTTGAGGTAGAACGTCACCAGATGCGGCGAGAGGTCGCGCGCCGCGAGGGCGATCTCGTCGGGGAAATCGGCGAGCCTGCGCAGCAGCGCCTCTTCGTAAGCGCCGGTGAGCGGTGACAGGTCCGCGTCCTCGAGCCGCTCGCAAGCCTCCGCCAGCGGAACGCCCGCCTTCTCGAGCACGCTGCACACGCGCGCATGCGCGTACTGGACGTAGTAGACGGGGTTCTCCTCGCTCTGCGAGCGCGCCAGATCGATGTCGAAGACGAGTTGCGAGTCGGCCCGGCGCAGCAGGAAGAAGAAGCGCACGGCATCCCGGCCGACCTGATCGACGAGATCGCGCACCGTGACGTAGTCGCCGGCTCGCTTGCTGATCTTCATCTCCTCGCCGCCCTTCATCACCGTGACCATCTGGTGCAGGACGTAGTCCGGATAGCCTTCGGGAATGCCCATCTCGAGCGCCTGCAGGCCCGCGCGCACGCGCACTACCGTGCTGTGATGATCGGCGCCCTGCTCGTTCACCACGCGCCGGAAGCCGCGCTCCCACTTCGTCACGTGATAGGCGACGTCCGGAACGAAGTAGGTGTAGCTGCCGTCGGATCGGCGCATCACGCGGTCCTTGTCGTCGCCGTACTGCGTCGTCGCGAGCCAGAGCGCGCCGTCCTTCTCGTAGGTCTTGCCGTTCGCGACCAGCCGATCGACCACCGCCTGCACGCGGCCGTCGGCGTAGAGCGAGGATTCGAGGTAGTACTGATCGAAGCGCACGCCGAACGCGCTCAGGTCCGCGTCCTGCTCGCGGCGCAGCTCGCCGACCGCGAAGCGCCGGATCGCGTCGAGGTCGTCCGCCCGGTGATCGCCGGGATGCGCCCTGCAGTACGCATCGGCGATGTCGCGAATGTAATCTCCACGGTACCCGTCTTCCGGAAACGGCGTCGCCGGGTCGTAAGCTTGTCGCACGCGCGCCTGCACCGAAAGGGCGAGGTTGGCGATCTGCGCACCGGCGTCGTTGTAGTAGAACTCGCGGTGGACGGTGGCGCCCTGCCACTCCAGCAGCGTGGCGATCGCGTCGCCGACCGCGGCGCCGCGGCCATGGCCGACGTGCAGCGGACCCGTGGGATTGGCCGAGACGAATTCGACCATGATGCGAGCGTCCGTAAGCGTGCGCGAACGTCCGTAGCGCTCTCCATCCCGGAGCACTCCCGCGACCACGGCTTGCCGCGCCGCAGGAGCGAGGCGCAGGTTGATGAATCCCGCGCCGGCGATCTCGACGCGGTCGATCCAGGGCGAGGGCTCGAGCGCGGCCACGATCGCGGCGGCGAGCTCGCGCGGATTGCGCTTGAGCTCCCGCGCGAGCTGGAGGGCGACGTTGGTCGAATAGTCGCCGTGCTCCGGCTGCTTGGGCCGCGAGAGGAAGACCGTGGGCGGGGATTCGCTTCGCAGCGCACGCTGGAGCGCCGCGGCGAGGCGGTCGGCGAGATGAGAACGCGGGTCGATCAAAGCGAGGCCGCGAAGCGTAGCGGGCACGAGCAAAAGTCGCGAATTATAGCCTGCCGCCTCACCCCCGCCGCTCCGGCTCAGGCAAAGCCGAGCGGATCGACGTCGAGGCTCCAGCGGACTCGGCGCGGTCCGGCGTGCGCGAGCTCCGCGCGCCACCTGGGCAGGAGCTCGTGCAGCGACGCGCGTCGTGTGCTCTGGACGAGTATCTGCCCGCGCTCGAGGCCCGCGCGCCGCGGGAGTGCCGCCGTGACCGGGGGATAGACCTCGCAGCCTGGATGCGCGGAGGCCGCGATCGCGCGCGCGGCGTCGAACGCCCGCTGCAGGAATGCGTCCACCGCCGCCCGGCTCGGAGCTTCCGCGGTCAGCAAGGCGAGATGGGCGAACGGCGGAAGCCCGAGGAGCTCGCGCTCGCGGAGCAGGGCCTGCGCGAGACGGTCGTAGTCGTGGGCGACGAGTGCGGCGTACACGGGATGGTCCGGGAAATCGGTCTGCACCAGGACCTCGCCCGGCAGGCTCGCGCGGCCCGCGCGCCCGGAAACCTGCTCGAGGAGCGCGAACAGCCGCTCGGTGGCGCGGAAATCCGCGCTGTAGAGCGCGTTGTCGGCCCCGAGGACACCGACCAGCGTCAGGCGCGGAAAATCGTGCCCTTTCGCGAGCATCTGCGTGCCGACGAGGATGTCGACTTCGCCGGCGATAATCGCGTCGAGCATCGCCGCGAAGGCGCCTCTGCGCTGCGTGCTGTCGCGATCGATGCGCAGGATGCGCGCCTGCGGGAAGAGCTCCGAGAGCGCGCGCTCGAGCCGCTGCGTACCGAAGCCGACGGGAACGAGATCCTGGTTCCCGCACTCGGGGCAGGCCCCGGGAATCCGCTCGACGTGCCCGCAGTGGTGACAGCGGATCTCGCCCGCGTTGCGATGCACCACCAGGCGCGCGGCGCAGCGGCGACACGGTGCCTTCCAGCCGCAAGCGACGCACAGCAGCGAAGGCGCGAAGCCGCGCCGATTGATGAACAGCAGCGTCTGCTCGTTACGGCCCAGGCGCTCGGCGATGCCCGCGCGCAGCTGCGGACCCAGGCCTTCGCAGCCGTCGGCGACGCGATTCGGCACCAGCCTGACGATGGGGAGCGTGCTTCGCGCGTCCGCGCGGCGCGCGAGCGTGAAGGGTCGATAGCGCCCCTGCCGGGCGGCTGCGTAGCTCTCGAGCGAGGGCGTCGCGCTGCCCAGCAGGATGGGCACCGAGCGCAGGCGCGCCCGATAGACCGCGACGTCGCGCGCGTGATAGCGCACGCCGTCCTGCTGCTTGAACGACGCGTCGTGCTCCTCGTCGACGACGATCAGCCCGAGCCGGGGCATCGGGGCGAACACCGCGAGCCGCGTTCCCACGACGAGATCGGCGTGCCCGCGCGCCGCCGCGAGCCAGTTATCGAGTCGCTGGCCCTGCGCGAGCCCGCTGTGGAGGACCGCGGTACGCACCCCCGGAAGCGCAGCGGCGATACGGCGCTCGAGCTGCGGCGTCAGATTGATCTCCGGCACGAGCATGAGCGCCTGTCGCCCCGCGGCGATCGTCCGCTCGGCGGCTGCAAAATAGACCTCGGTCTTGCCGCTGCCGGTGACGCCCTGCAGGAGCGATGGCGCGAACCGATCGGCATCGGCGAGCAGTCCTTCGAGCACGCTCTGCTGCTCCGCGGTCAGCGTTGGAGGCGTCCCCGGAGCCTCACGCGGTGCCGCAGGCGGCGCGCTGCCGCGTCTCGCACGCCTCGCGACGAGCGGAGGCAACATCTGCGCGAAACATTGACCGATCGGCTGCTGATAGTAGTCCGCGACGAACCGCGCCAGCGCGCAGAGATCGTCGGGGATCGGCGGCAGCTCGCTCGCGAGCTCGTCGATCGGCGCGAGGCGCTCGGGGGCCAGATCGCTCGCCTCGCCCAACTCGACCGCGACACCGAGGAGCTTCCTCCGCGCCAGGCGCGCGCGCACGATCGAGCCCGGCTGAAGGTCGAGTCCCGCGGGACACCAGAAGTCGAACAGCCGATCGACCGCCACGGGCAGGGCGACGCGAGCGATCGTCATCTATCGAGATGACGGCGGCGCTTTCGGCAAGGGCCGACCTGTAGTGTTCCGCATCGCTGCTGAAGCTGCGCGCATGGCTCGCCAAGTCTCTCTTTTTCCTGGAATTACGGCCGATGGCGATCGATTTTTGTGGATAAGTCTGTGCGCAAGTCCTGCTCGCCCGCCAGCGGCATGTTGATTGCTTTGCCGCTGGCATACGGAAGGCATCGGGTGATGCAAAAATACTACAGGGCCTTCATTGACTTAGGCCAGCGACGGGCGCCCAGGCCGGTTTTCATGAAGGAACAACCCGGTCACGCAGGCGCTTGTGCATAACTGGGACGCGGGAGAGCAGGTTTTAGCTATTTGTCAAGACCCCGCGGAGCCAGCATCCACGCGGTTTTCCGCGGATTTTCCCTCGGGGACGGAGTGCGTGCGAGAACGCGATTCGGCGTGCACGAAGTCCACCAGCGTGGCGACGTGGTCCGGCGGAGTATCCGGCACCACGCCGTGGCCGAGGTTGAAAACGAAACCCGGCGCCGGACCGGCGGCGCGCAGGATCGCCCGGGCCTCGGCCTCGATCGCGGCAGGCGTCGAGCGCAGCGCCTGCGGGTCGAGGTTGCCCTGCAAGGCCACGCGGCCCCCCACCCGGGCACGAGCCGCTGCGAGGTCGACCGTCCAGTCCAGGCCTATCGCGTCGCAGCCCGAATCCGCGATCCGCTCCAGCCATTGCCCGGCCCCTCGAGCGAAGACGAGGGTCGGAACCGAGGGGTGCTCCGCTCGCAGCTGCTCGAGCACGCGGCGGATGTAGGCCAGAGAGAAGCCCTGGTAGGCCTCCGGCGAGAGCAGCCCGCCCCAGGTGTCGAAGAGCATCAGCGCGTCCGCCCCGTGCCGTGCCTGCTCGGCGAGATAGGCGGCGACGGCATCGGCGTTGATCGCCAAGACGCGATGCAGCAGCTCGGGGCGGGTATAGAGCAGCCTCCGGACGCGAGCGAACTCGCCGCCGCCTCCGCCTTCTACCATGTAGCAGGCCAGCGTGAACGGGCTTCCCGCGAAGCCGAGCAGGGGCACCCGCCCGGAGAGCGCGCGCTTGATCGAGGCGACCGCGTCGAATACGTAGGCGAGCTGCGCGAGATCGGGTACGGCGAGGCGCTCGATCGCCGCTTCGTCGGCGAGCGGATGCTCGAACCGCGGCCCGTCGCCGTCGACGAAGGCAAGCCCCAGCCCCATCGCATCCGGGATAGTCAGGATGTCGGAGAACAGAATGGCCGCGTCGAGGGGAAAACGCTCGAGCGGCTGGAGCGTCACCTCGGTGGCGAGAGCGGGATTGCGACAGAGCCCCAGGAAGCTGCCGGCGCGCGAGCGCGTTGCGTTGTATTCCGGCAGATATCGCCCCGCCTGGCGCATCAGCCAGATCGGGACGTACGGCGTCGGCTCGCGGCGCAGCGCCTTGAGCAGCGTGTCGTTTTTCGGTTGCATCGCGGTGGCGTCCGGGCCGGGCCCGTACGGGCGCCCACCGTGTCTCGTGGCTTCAGTGCGCCGGAAGCAGCCGCCGGCCGCAAAGCCGCTCGAGAATCGCGAGCGGCGAGCTCGCCGGATCGTAGAGCGCACTCAGCGGCACGTGAATGGTCTGCTCGAACATGTGCTGGCCCGAAACCGCGGCGTGCATCACCTGGTCGGAAAAGCACAGCCAGGTCGTCCCGGGCGCAAAGCGCACTACCTGCTGCCGGCAGCCGCGCTGATAGTCCAGATCGGCCTTCGCGCTGTCGTGGAGCCCCAGCATCAGGTGATCGTATTCGCTGCGGACGCCCTTGGTCACTCGCAGCAGCGAGAGCAGCGCGGGTGAGCCCGGGAGCTGGCGCCGCACGCGCGGCAGCAGGGTCTGCGCCATTGCCGGGAACGCCTCTCCGACTCGCCAGACGCGATCCTCGCCGGGATTGACGTTGGTGAATACGCGCAGGATGCGCTCGCCCTGGTTGGGACGCGAGGGGAAGGCATCGATGTGCAGGCGCGCATCGTCCTTGCGCCACGACACGGCGCGACCCACGGCCGGCTGCGGCCGGAAGCTGGTCCGCGCGCGCTTCACGTACGGCGCGTAACGCGGGAAGAGCGCGGTCACGAGCTCGCCGGCGCGCAACGCGAAGCGCCCGACCATCCGCGACAGTGCCGAGAGGTCGCGCGGATCGCCTCGGGCGCCCTTGAGCGCCCCGCCTTCGAGACTGATGTTCTTCGCCTTGCCATCCGACCAGTCGGGGGAGAGGAACCGAAGCTCGTCGGTCGTCATCGGAAACGCGAGCCTGGGAAGCACCAGCACGCCTCCGCCTTCGAGCGCGCGGACCGCCGTGCGCTGCGTGTCCGCATCGACCGCAGGCTCCCAGCTTTCGAGGTCGAGCGAAACGATGTCCGTCATCCGCGAAGCATCGCTACCGCGGAAGCTCGGAGGCTCCCATCAGAAACTCATCGATCGCTCGCGCGCACTGCCGGCCTTCGCGGATCGCCCATACCACCAGGGACTGCCCCCGGCGGGAGTCGCCCGCAGCGAAGACCTTGGCGACGGAGGTCCGATAGCCTTCGGTGTCGGCGGCGACGTTGCCGCGGGCGTCGCACTTGACCCCGAGCCCGTCGAGCATGCCTTCGTGCACCGGATGCAGATAGCCCATCGCGAACAGCACGAGGTCGGCCTTGATCTCGAACTCGCTCCCCGGCACCTCGTGCAGCTTGCCATCCTTCCATTCGACGCGCACGGCTACCAGCGCCTCGACCTGTCCGCGGTCGCCGCGGAACGCCTTGGTCTGGACCGCCCAGTCGCGCTCGCATCCTTCCTCGTGGGAGGTCGACGTGCGCAGCTTGATCGGCCAGTAAGGCCAGACCAGGGGCTTGTTCTCGTGCTCCGGCGGCTGCGGGAGGAGCTCGAACTGCACGATGGAAGCCGCGCCTTGCCGGTTGGACGTTCCGACGCAGTCCGAGCCGGTGTCGCCGCCGCCGATCACCACGACGTGCTTGCCGTGCGCCGAAAGAGAAGGCACGTCCCCGTCCCCGGCGACGCGGCGGTTCTGCAGCGGCAGGAAATCCATGGCGAAATGCACCCCGTCGAGCTCGCGGCCCGGGACCGCGAGGTCGCGCGGATGCTCGGATCCGGTGGCAATCGCCACCGCATCGAACGCTTCGACGAGGTCCTCGGCCGGCAGCGAATGCCCGTTCCTGCCGCCGACGTGCACGCCGGTGCGGAAGTCCACCCCCTCCGCGCGCATCTGCGCGACGCGCCGATCGATGTGGTGCTTCTCCAACTTGAAGTCCGGAATCCCGTAGCGCAGGAGGCCGCCGATGCGGTCGTTCTTCTCGAACAGCACGACTTCGTGACCCGCGCGGGCGAGCTGCTGGGCGCAGGCCATCCCCGCGGGTCCCGAACCGACGACCGCGACGCGCTTCCCGGTCTTCGCCGACGGCGGTTGCGGCTCGACCCAGCCTTCTGACCAGCCACGATCGATGATGAAGTGCTCGATCGACTTGATGCCGACCGGGTCGTTGTTGATGTTGAGCGTGCACGCCGCCTCGCACGGCGCCGGGCAGATCCGCCCGGTGACCTCGGGGAAGTTGTTCGTGGAATGCAGCACGTCGAGCGCCTGGCGCCATTCGTGCCGGTACACGAGGTCGTTCCAGTCGGGGATGATGTTGTTGACCGGACAGCCCGATTGGCAGAACGGGATGCCGCAGTCCATGCAGCGCGCCCCCTGTCCCGCCGCCTCGTCGTCCTTGAGCGCGAGGATGAACTCGCGATAGTTGCGAACGCGCTCCTCGACCGGAAGCGCCGCTTCCTTGATCCGCTGCAGCTCCATGAAGCCGGTGATCTTGCCCATCAGATCACGCCGCTTCCTTCTGTTTGCTCGAAGCCGCCTTTTCGCTCTTGAGCTGCGCCGCGTATTGCTCGCTCAGGGCGCGCCGGTATTCGTTGGGGAAAATCTTCGCGAACTTCCCGCGAGCGCTCTCCCAGTGGTCGAGGATCGCGAGCGCCCGGGTGCTGCCGGTGAAGCGCAGATGCCGCTCGACAAGCGCGCGCAGGCGCGCCTCGTCGCTCTGCCCGGCGTGCAGGACACGCCCCTTGCCCGCCGCCGCGAGCTCGCTCTCGGCGCGCAGCTGGTCGGCTTCCGCGAGGAGCGGCTCGATGCTCACCATCGACGTGTTGCATCGCCCGGAGAAGCTGCCGTCCTCGTCGAAGACGTAGGCGACGCCGCCGCTCATGCCCGCCGCGAAATTGCGACCCGTGCGTCCGAGCACGACGACGGTCCCGCCCGTCATGTATTCGCAGCCGTGGTCGCCGGTGCCCTCGACGACCGCCGTCGCGCCGGAGTTGCGCACGCAGAAGCGCTCGCCCGCGACGCCGCGGTAGTACGCCTCGCCGTCGATCGCCCCGTACATCACCGTGTTGCCGACGACGATGTTCTCCTCGGGCCGCGCCGGCGACTCCGGGTCCGGATAGACGACGATGCGACCGCCCGAGAGCCCCTTGCCCACGTAATCGTTGGTGGCGCCCTGCAGCTCGAAGGTGACTCCATGGGCCAGGAAGGCCCCGAAGCTCTGGCCGGCCGTGCCCGTGAAGGCGACGTGCAGCGTGTCCTCGGGGAGACCGGCGTGGCCGTACCGGCGGGCGATCGTGCCGGAAACCATCGCGCCGACCGACCGGTGAGCGTTGCGGATGCGGTATTCGAGCCGGACCGGCTTCTTCTCCTCGATCGCCGCGGCGCCGGCGGCGATGAGCTGGTGATCGATCGCACGCGCGAGTCCATGGTCCTGGACTTCGCACTGGCGGCGCGCGACGCTTGCCGGCATCCGCGGCTGATAGAAGATCTTCGAGAAGTCGAGCCCGCGCGCCTTCCAGTGCTCGATGCCGGGCCGCGTATCGAGCAGGTCCGAGCGCCCCACGAGCTCGTCGAAGCTGCGCACGCCGAGCCTGGCCATGATCTCGCGCACTTCCTCGGCAACGAAGAAGAGATAGTTGACGACGTGCTCCGGCTGACCCGTGAACTTCTTGCGCAGCTCCGGATCCTGCGTGGCGATGCCGACCGGACAGGTGTTCAGGTGGCACTTGCGCATCATGATGCAGCCTTCGACCACCAGCGGCGCGGTGGCGAAGCCGAATTCGTCCGCACCCAGCAGGGCGCCGATCGCGACGTCGCGGCCGGTCTTCATCTGGCCGTCGACCTGCACGGCGATGCGGCCGCGCAGGCGATTGAGCACCAGGGTCTGCTGCGTCTCCGCGAGGCCCAGCTCCCAGGGGGTGCCGGCGTGCTTGATCGACGACACCGGCGAGGCGCCCGTGCCGCCGTCGTGGCCGGCGATCGTCACGTGATCCGCCTTCGCCTTGGCCACGCCCGCGGCGACGGTGCCCACGCCGACCTCGGAGACGAGTTTCACCGACACCGAGGCCTGCGGATTGGCGCTCTTCAGGTCGTGAATGAGCTGCGCGAGGTCCTCGATGGAATAGATGTCGTGGTGCGGCGGCGGCGAGATCAGTCCGACGCCCGGGAGCGAATAGCGGATCTGCGCGATGTACTGGGACACCTTGTGACCGGGAAGCTGTCCGCCCTCGCCCGGCTTCGCGCCCTGCGCCATCTTGATCTGGAGCTGGTCCGCGTTGACCAGGTACTCGGCCGTCACCCCGAAGCGACCCGAGGCCACCTGCTTGATCTTCGAGCGCAGCGAGTCGCCTTCCTGCAGCGCGACGTCGGCGACGACGCCTTCGAGCCGCGACTTGAGGGTCTCGCCGCGCTTCACCAGCGGATAGCGGCGCGCGTCCTCGCCGCCCTCGCCGGTGTTCGACTTGCCGCCGATCCGGTTCATGGCGACGGCGAGCGTGGTGTGCGCCTCGGTCGAGATGGAGCCGAGGCTCATCGCGCCGGTGGAGAATCGCTTGACGATCTCGGCCGTCGGTTCGACGTCCTCGATCGGCACGCCCTGCGCCGGGAACCTGAACTCGAACAGGCTGCGCAGCGTCATCAGCCGCTTGCCCTGGTCGTTGACCATCCTCGCGAACTCGCGGTAGGTCGAGTGGCTGTTGGAGCGCGCCGCGTGCTGCAGCTTCGCGATCGAGTCGGGCGTCCACATGTGCTCTTCGCCGCGGACCCGGTACATGTACTCGCCGCCGGCGTCGAGCGCGTTGCGCAGCACCGGGCTGTCGCCGAAGGCGAGCTCGTGCAGCCGGTACGCCTCCTCGGCCACCTCGAACAGCCCGATGCCCTCGATGTTGCTCGCGGTTCCGGTGAAGTATTTCTCGACGAAGCCGGAGTTGAGCCCCAACGCCTCGAAGATCTGCGCCCCGCAGTACGACTGGTAGGTCGAGATGCCCATCTTGGACATCACCTTGTAGAGCCCCTTGCAGATCGCCTTGATGAATCGCTTTGCGGAGTCCTCCGGCGAGACCTGCGGGACGACCTCGTGGAGCTGCGCGATCGTCTCGAGCGCCAGATAGGGGTGGATCGCCTCGGCGCCATACCCGGCCAGCAGCGCGAAATGGTGGACCTCGCGCACCGAGCCGGTCTCGACGACGAGCCCGGTACTCGTCCTCAAGCCCTTGCGGACGAGGTGCTGGTGCACCGCGGCCGTCGCGAGCAGAGCGGGAATCGCCATCAGCTGCGCGGAGACCTTCCGGTCCGACACGATCAGGATGTTGTAGCCCAGTTTGATCGCGTCTTCGGCGTGGGCGCACAGGCTCGCGAGTGCGGCTTCCATCCCGGCCGCACCCCAGGCCGCGGGATAGCAGATGTCGAGCTCGAGCGAGCGGAAGCCACCGCCGGTGAACAGCTCGATGTGCCTGATCTTCTCCATCTCGTCCGCGGTGAGGATCGGCTTCTGGGCCTCGAGACGCCGCGGCGGATCGGTCTCGCGGATCCCCAGCAGGTTCGGGCGCGGACCGATGAAGGTGACCAGCGACATCACGAGCTCTTCGCGGATCGGATCGATCGGCGGGTTCGTGACCTGGGCGAAGAGCTGCTTGAAGTAGTTGTAGAGGACTTTCGGCCGGTTCGACAGCACCGGCAGCGCCGCGTCGTTGCCCATCGAGCCGACCGCTTCCTCGGCGGTCTCGATCATCGGCGCGAGCAGGATCTTGAGATCCTCCTGCGTGTAGCCGAACGCCTGCTGCCGGTCGAGCAGAGGCACCGACGATTTCTGCGGCGGCGCGGGGTCCGGCAGCGCCTCGAGGGCGATCCGCGACTTGTCGATCCACGCGCGGTACGGCTTGGCGAGGGCCAGGCTGCGCTTCAATTCCTCGTCATCGATGATGCGGCCCTGCTCGGTGTCGACGAGCAGCATCTTGCCGGGCTGCAGCCGCCACTTCCTGATCACCTTGCGCTCGGGCACGTCGAGCACCCCGACCTCGGAGGCCATGATGACGTAGTCGTCGTCGGTGACGATGTAGCGGGCCGGCCGCAGGCCGTTGCGGTCGAGCGTCGCGCCGATCTGGCGGCCGTCGGTGAAAGCCATCGCCGCCGGCCCGTCCCACGGCTCCATCAGCGCTGCGTGGTACTCGTAGAACGCGCGCCGATCCTCGTCCATCAGCGGATTGCCCGCCCATGCCTCGGGAATCATCAGCATCATCGCGTGCGCGAGCGGGTAGCCCCCCATCAGCAGAAGCTCGAGCGCGTTGTCGAACGACGCGGAGTCGGACTGTCCGTCGTAGATGAGCGGCCAGATCTTGTCCAGGTCGGCGCCGAGCACGGGGCTTGCAATCGCCTGCTGCCGGGCGCGGATCCAGTTGACGTTGCCGCGCAGCGTGTTGATCTCGCCGTTGTGGCACACCAGCCGGAACGGATGCGCCAGATCCCAGGTCGGGAACGTGTTGGTCGAGAACCGCTGGTGCACCATCGCGAGCGCCGAAACCATCGTCGAGTCGCGCAGGTCGCGGTAGTACTCGCCGACCTGATGGGCGAGCAGCATGCCCTTGTAGACGATCGTGCGCGTCGACATCGACGGCACGTAGAACTCCTTGCCGTGGCGCAGCTTAAGGGCCTGGATCGCGTGACCCGACCGCTTGCGGATGATGTAGAGCTTGCGCTCCAGGGCGTCCTGATCGAGATCGTTGGAACCACGCGCGATGAACACCTGCCGGATGACTGGCTCGACTTCCTTGGTTCGCTCCGACAGACCCGAGGCGTCGGTCGGGACGTCGCGCCAGCCGAGCAGGATCTGGCCCTCGGCTGCGACGGCGCGCTCGATCTCCTGAATGCACGCCATGCGCGACGCGGGTTCCTTGGGAAGGAACACCATGCCCGCGCCGTACTGGCCGATGGCCGGGAGCGTGAGCCCCTGGCGGCCGCAGGCCCGGCGCAGAAACGCGTCCGGGAGCTGGATCAGGATTCCCGCGCCGTCGCCTTGAAGTGGGTCGGCGCCGGTCGCGCCCCGATGCGTCAGGTGCTTCAGGATCTGCAGTGCCTGACTGATGATCTCGTGGCTCTTCCGCCCCTTGATGTGGGCGATGAAGCCGAGACCGCATGCGTCGTGCTCGTTGCGCGGGTCGTAAAGACCCTGCTTCCCGGGTGGAAAGCTTGCGGGATCGGTTGCCATCATTGCCTCGTCCTCGTCGCCGTGCCCCTGAGAACGGCTATCTCCCCGCAGTTTGCCTCAATCCCCGCCGGTCGATGCAGATCGCGGGCAATCTTGTCATGTTAGCCAGATTGTTGCATCGCGGCAACCAAAAGCCCGCGGGAAGAGGCCCCCGGACGTTGCCGCCGACGAAACTGCTTGCATAGGGAAAAGACTTGCGCTTTAATCTCAAGAAAATGGTCTATATGCTTGTCGCAGCGTTCAAAACCTCCGTTCACGGCTTAACGTTTAGGACAATATCATCAGGGATCCACTCATGGCGCCAAATCCCATAAACAGCTATTCGCTGCGTTTTCTCCTCACAACGCTGGCGCTGGGGGCGCTGGCGATTCTCGGAGGCTGCGGCGGCGGCAGCGGCGCCCCCAACAACCCCTTCGCACCCGGCCCGGTCGCGCCAGGGCCGCTGTCGATCCTGCCCGGCGCCCCGACCGTGTACTCCAACACGCCCGCGACACTCACGATCACGGGCGGCGTTCCGCCCTACTTCGTGGTGTCGGCCAACACCGCCGTCCTGCCGTTGGGCGCCTCGGTCACCGACAGCACCGTCGTCCTGCTGCCGGCGAACGTTCTCGCGAACACCGCGGTCGTGGTCACGGCGCAGGATTCCGCCGGGACCAAGGCCTCCGCGACCGTCACCGTGAGCCCGGCGCCGATCTTCAATTCGCTGACGGTGACTCCGGCCTCGAGCGCCTGCGGGGAGAACACCATCTGCTCGGGCCAGACGGCGACTGCATCGGTGACGGTCACCGGCGCGGGCGGCGTGGGCATCCCGGGACGCCAGGTGAGGTTCGACGTCGTCGCCGGCGCCTTCGCGATTCAGAGCAGCGACCCGGCCAACCCGCTGGTGTCCACGCTCACCGTGGCGTCCGATCAGTTCGGCGTCGCGCAGGTGATCATCCAGGCGAGCGCGAGCGCTCCGACGCAGCCCGGTCTGCTGCGCGCGACGGAGCTCACGACCGGCAACCAGCAGACCGCGCAGTTCACGATCGTGCAGACGATCGACGGCTCGAGCGTCCTGTCGGTGGTCCCGCCCACGGCGACGATCACCGGTCCGGATACGTCCTCGTGCTCGGCAGGATTCCGGATCGACTACTTCATCTATGGCGGCACGCCGCCCTATCGCGTGACGTCTACGTTCCCGAGCGCCGCGACGCTGGTCAACTCGACGGTGCTCGCGAGCGGCCAGCCGTTCACCGTGCTGACCAACGGCACCTGCGTCGATCCGCTGGTGTTCTCGATCCTCGACGCGGTCGGGCTGCAGACGACCGCCGAGCTCATCAATTCCCCGGGGACGACCGCTCCGCCGACGCCGCCGGTGGAAGGCCTGAGCGCGAGCCCGGGCACCCAGAGCGTCTCCGCGTGCGGGGGCAAGACGATCAGCGTGCTCCTCTCCGGCGGAACGCCGCCGTACAGCGTCTCCGCGCAGACCGTCGGCGGCGTCACCCCGATCGTGAAGAACTCCGACGGGTCGGCGCTGCCGGTGCCCGCGCCGGGCTTCGTCAGCGTCACAGGAATGGTGAGCCCGGGAGCCGGCAAGAATACGTACAACTTCCAGGTATCCGACAGCGGCACGCCGCTGCAGACGACGTCGTTCACGATCAACTGCACGCCCTAGCGACGGGCAGTTTCGAAACGCGGTAAGCGGGCGACGGCGCGAAAGCGCCGTCGCCTTTTTGCGCAGCGTCAGGACTCGACGGCCGCCGCGAACTGCTCGCCGGCGATGTCGCGGCGGAACACTGCCTGCCCGAGGGCGCTGAGCAGCACGAAGCCGATGGCGCCGGCCGCGACCTTCTTGTCGCGCGACATGAGCTCGAGCCACGCCTCGGACCGAAGGCGCGGGGCGTCGACCGGCAGCAGCGCGCGCTCGATCAGCGCGCGCAGGCGCTGCGTGGCGGCCGCCGGCAACCCGCACGCCGATTCCGAGAGCCGCGCCGCGAGAATCATCCCTGCGGCGACCGCCTCGCCGTGCAGCCAGGTACCGTAGCCCGCGGTGAGCTCGATCGCGTGGCCGAATGTGTGGCCGAAGTTCAAGAGCCTGCGCTCGCCGCTCTCGCGCTCGTCCGAGGCCACGATCGCGGATTTCACCCTGCAACTCGCGACGACCGCATGCGCGACCGCTTCGGCGTCGCGGGCGACGAGGCTCTCCATCGCCTGCTCGAGCCACTCGAACAGCGCGAGATCGCGGATCGCCCCGTACTTGATCACCTCGGCGATGCCTGCGCGATACTCGCGGTCGGGCAGCGTCGAGAGCGTCGCGGTGTCCGCGAGGACCGCGCGCGGCTGGTAGAACGCGCCGATCATGTTCTTGCCGAGCGGATGGTTGATCGCGGTCTTGCCGCCGACCGCGGAATCGACCTGCGCGAGCAGCGTGGTCGGCATCTGCACCAGCGGTACGCCGCGCTGGTAGGTCGCCGCGGCGAAACCGGTCACGTCTCCGACGACGCCTCCGCCGAGCGCGATCAGCGTGGTCGAGCGCTCGGCCTTGAGCTCGAGCAGCCGGGTATGGATGGCGTACAGCGTCGACCAATCCTTGTGCGCCTCGCCTTCCGGCACGAGGACGACCTCGCTCGCGATGCCGGCCCCGGTCAGCGAACAGCGAACCCGCTCGAGGTGATGCTCGGCGACGACCGGGTTCGTGACAACGATCGCGCGGCGCGAGGCGAGCGGCGCGAGCAACTCGCCCGAGCGTGCGACGACGTCGTCGCCGACGTGGATGGGATAGCTGCGCTCACCGAGCGCGACGGTCAGCGTGCGCACCGGTCACGCGCGGGCTGTCGCCCGGAACTGCTGCTCGAGACGATGCGCGAGGCGGCTCACCTGCTCCCGGTCCGATTCCACGACCAGGTCCGCGACTTCGCGGTACAGCGCGTCGCGCATCTCGTAGAGCTCGCGGATTCGCGCGTGCGGATCCGGCGCCTGGAGCAGGGGGCGATGCTTGCTGCGGCGAGTGCGCTCCCATAGCGTGTCGGGCGGCGCATGCAGGTAAAGCACGGTGCCGCCCTGCGACAGGCGCTCCCGGTTGACGGGGCGCAGGACGGCGCCGCCGCCGGTGGACAGAACCACGTTCGCGAGCCCCACGAGGTCCGCGAGCACCGCCTCCTCCCGGTCGCGAAACCCCGGCTCGCCTTCCAGCTCGAAGATCAGCGGAATCGAAACGCCGAGGCGGCGCTCCAGTTCGTTATCGGCGTCATAGAACGCCTTGCTCAGGCGCTTGGCCAGGAGCCGGCCGAGCGTCGACTTGCCGCAACCCGGCATGCCGACCAGAAACAGATTGCCCCGATGCAGCTGCATCGGCCGATTGTAGTGGAAGCCCACCGCGGAGGCGAGGCGCGAGGATCGCTCGCTCCGGCGCGCAGCCGGCGCCGTCGCGGCCCGGCGAGGCCCGACCGCTCAGCCGGCCACGCAGGCGAAGGCCCGGGTGACGCCGTTGCCTTCGAACGACCACCCGGCGACGAGCATCTCCTCGAGGGTGGTGACGCTCGTCGTGTAGCGATGGTTCGGCGCCCCGCCCATGCTGTTGTTGTAGAGGCGGTAGAGCGGAACGGTCCCCGTGGCGCACAGCCCGTTGGCGAGCAGCGGCTGCACGTAGAAGGCGATCCCCTCGTACGCCCAGACCGGCTCGGTCTTGAGCACGGCGCACTCGGAGGCGAAGGGCGTGTAGAAATGCGTGCTCTTCGGCGCGAAGGCGTCGCTGAAGAAGCGGCAGGTCGCGAGCGAGCCTGCGATCGCCTGCGGCCACACCAGGAACGTCTCGCCCGTGCGCTGCCAGGCGCCGCCGAACGCGCCGCCGTCGAGGAATGCGATCTCGTCCGGGAATGCGGTGACGAAGTAGAAGCCCCATTGCGCCTGGTAATACTCCACGGCCACCGCGGTCGGCGCCGACGGAGGAGGAGGCGGCGGCGGCGTTCCGATGGTGACGCCGCTCAGGTCGACGACGAAGTCGTCCGCCGTGTACCCGTCGTTCCCCGCAGCCCCGGTGAACTCGGTCAGGTACACGATGTAATACCAGACGCCGTCGGGAGGCGAGCCCAGCGTCATCGACGGCGACGTCACGTTGTTGAACTGCTGCCCGGCCCCGAGCACGCCCAGGCTCAGCTGCGCGAGCTTGTACTGCGTCGGGACGGTGTTCACCACGGTGCTCGGGATGGGCGGGACGCTCGCTGCCCAGAGCTCCAGGCGCAGCGGCCCGCTGCTGATGTTGGTGTTGTTCTTGATCCCGGCAGCGAAGAGGCTGACCGTGCCGCCGTCGATCCGCGCAAACACGTCGGAGTCCACGAAAGCGGCCGTCGCCGCGCAGGCGGACACCGCGGCAAGGAGGAGCGCGAGGAACGCGCCGGCCGCGGCTGTCCTGCGCAGCGCCGACCGGCGGGTCGGACGCGATGATGCGATCGCTCTCGGTGATGTCACGTAGCTCCCCTTCCGGCACCCGCGCGATCGAAGCGCCGGGGAGCCGCCCGCCCCGACCCGCTTCGTCAGCGGACCGCCGTCACCGACTCCTTGATGATCCGCGGCGTGAGGAAGATGAGAAGCTCGGTCTTCTCGATATCCTTCCCGGTCTGCTTGAACGCGTAGCCGAGGATCGGGATATCTCCGAGGAACGGCACCTTGGTCACGCTGTTGGTGAGAGTCTCCTCGTAGATGCCGCCGATGACCGCAGTGTCGCCGTTGTTGACGGCGATCAGCGTCGTCACGTTCTTGGTATCGATCGACGGGTACTGGCTGCCGGCGATGTTGATGATCTGCCCGACGGAATCCTTGTGGATTTCGACCGTCATGATGATCCGGTTGTCGGGCGTGATCTGCGGCGTGACGTCGAGCGACAGCACCGCCTTCTTGAACTGCACCGTCGGCACCGTGTTGTTCGTGCCCTGGATGATGTACGGGATGTCGGTGCCCTGCTCGATGTGCGCCTTCTGGTTATCGGCGGTCACGACGCGCGGGCTCGAGATCACCTTGCCCAGGGTGTCGGCTTCGAGCGCCGAGAGCTCGAGGTTGATCAGGTTGCCGCTGCCGAGGTTGATCAGCGTGAGCGCCAGCTGTCCGGCGGCGCCGGCCACCGGCAGGTTGACGTTGAGCTGCGGCGAATCCGAGTAGCCGGCGGACGCGATGCCGGAGGCGAGCTCGTACGGAGTCTGCGTGCGAGTGTCGCGGGTGCAGGTCGTGCCGGTACAGTTCACGACCGGCGTCGTCGACAGCGAGCCGCCGATGCCGCCCGCGTAGCGCCGCTGCAGGGTGAAGCCGGTCTGCACCCCGAGGCGCACGCCGAGCTGGCGGCTGAACTTGTCGCTCGCGATCACGATGCGGCTTTCGATCAGGACCTGCCGCACCGAGGTGTCGATCTGGCGGATGATCCGGCGGACCTCTTCCAGCTTCGACGGGATGTCGGTCACGAACAGGATGTTGGTCCGCGGATCGACGAACGCCGAGCCGCGCCGCGAGAGGAAGCGATCGCCGCTGCTGGCTCCTCCGCCCGTCCCGCGGGCGCCGACGTTGATGATGTTGAGGATGTCGCTCGACTTGGCGTAGTTCAGCTGGAACAGCTCGGTCTGCAGCGGTTCGAGCTCGCTGATCTGCTGGCGCGCCTCGAGCTGCTGCTTCTCCTTGACGGCCAGCTCCTCGCGAGGCGCGATCAGAACGACGTTGCCGTTCTTGCGCATGTCGAGGCCCTTGGTCTGCATGATGATGTCGAGGGCCTGGTCCCAGGGGATGTCCTTCAGCCGCAGCGTGAGGCTGCCCGTCACTGTATCGCTGGTGATGATATTGAGCCCGGTGAAGTCGGCGATCACCTGCAGCACCGCCCTAACCTCCACGTTCTGGAAGTTGAGCGACAGCTTCTCGCCCTTGAAGCCCTGCCGCGTGCCCTGCACCAGCTTGTTGGGATCCTCCTGGATCGGCTTGACCTCGAGAATGAACTTGTTGTCGGTCTGGTAGGCGGAATGCTCCCACAGCCCGCGCGGCTCGACGACGATGCGCGCATTGCCGCCCTGGGCGAAGGTGTCGATCGTCGAAACCGGCGTGGCGAAATCGCCGACGTCGAGCCTGCGCTCCAGGTTGCGGGGCACGGCGGTATTGAGGAAATCGACGACCAGCGTGCGTCCCTGCTGCCGGATGTCGATGCCGGTGGTATTGTCGGAGAGGTCGACGACGATCCGGCCCTCACCGTTCTTGCCGCGGCGGAAGTCGACGTCGCGAAGCGCGTGCGCCATCTCGCCGGGCTTCGCCTCGGCGAAGCGCGACACGACCGGAGCTTCGACCGTCGCCGTCGCGCCCGGCTGATCGGCCAGCGTCACGACGACCGTATTGCCTTCGATCTGCGTCTCGTAGGTCTGCGGCTTGTTGAGGTTGAACACGACGCGGGTGCGGCTCCCCGCCTGCACGACGTTGACGCTGCGCAGCGCCGGATCACCGACGTCTTGCACGGTCTTGCCCAGTCCGTTCGCGGTGTCCGGAAAGTCGAGTGCAATGCGCGGCGGGTTGGCGATCGCGAAGCCCGCCGGCGGATTCGGGAGCGGCGCCTTGAGCGTGAACTTGACGATCGTTCGCCCGGACGGCGCCTTGGATACCGACACCGCATCTAGGCTGTTCGCGCTCTGGGCAAAAGCGCTGCCGGCGCCGAGTGCGACGAGAGTCGCCACCAGCGCGACGACGCGCGCGTGGAGCGACCAGCGTGGCCGTTTGGGACCGGTGGATGGCAAGGGGCTCATCTGCGTCGCTCCTGTCTTTGGTCTGATGCCTCCGCGAGCTGCAAGGTGCTCGAGCGCTCGGTCCAGTCTCCCGTTCCATCCTGGACCAGTTCCTTCAACTTGATCTCGTTGTCGCTGATGCCGACCACGACTCCGTAGTTCTGACCCATGTAGTTGCCGAGCTTGACCTGGTAGATGTCCTTCTCGGTCGTGCGCACCAGCGCATAGGTCGACTTGCCACGCTGCAGCGTGCCCACCATCTGCAGCGACTCCAGCGGATAGGCCTCCAGCGGCTCCTTGCGCCGCGTGAGATCGGGCGCGAGCGTGCCGCCACTCTTCAGCGGCTCGATCTTCCGCGGCTTGAACGGATCGGGGAGGTCGAAGGCGTTGTAGGTGAAGGGCTCGTAGGGCTTGACCTGCGGCAGCGGGTCGAGCTTGCCCTTGGCTCCCTTGCCCTGCTCCTGCATCCAGGCGCGCAGGTCCTGGTAGCTCTCGCCGCCGCAGCCCACCAGGGCGAGCGCGAGCGCAAGACCGCAGAGGGTCCTCGCCTTCATCGCTTGCCCTTCGCCTTGGCGGCGTCCTTTACCGCGCGCTTCTGCTTCGCGATCTCGTCCTCGTCGAGATAGCGGAACGTCTTCGCCACGGCGTCCATGGTGAGCGTGCCCTTGTCGTTGTTGATCGCGAGGTCGTTGAGCGTCACGATCCGCGGGAGCTGGGCGATGTCGCTCGCGAACGCTCCCATGTCGTGGTAGTTGCCCGTCACCTTGACCGCGATCGGGAGCTCGGCGTAGAAGTCCGCCATCTTTTCCGTCGTCGCCGGCTTGAACAGCTCGAACTGCAGCCCGCGTCCGAGGCCCGCCTGGTTGATGTCCGTGAGGAGGGCGTCCATCTCGGACTTGTTGGGCAGCTGCTTGAGCAGCGCCCCGAAGGATTGCTCGATCTCGCGCTGCTGCTGAACGTAGAGCTCGAGATTGACGGCCTTGGCCTTCTTCGAGGCGTAGGATTCCTTGAGCTTCTGCTCCTCGCTCTGGGCGTGGTCGAGCGTGTCGAGCTGGTCGCGCCAGTCGAGGAACGCGCCGGCCGCCACGATCAGGATGAAGATCAGGCTCAGCACCACCGCCTTCGGCAGCAGCGGCCAGTTGCCCGCTTCCCGGATATTGAGGCGGCGGATCTCGTCTAGGGTCATGATTGCGGTCCCTGGGCGGGCGCTTGCGCGCTCTTCGCCGGCGCCTTGGGCGGCGGCGCCTTGACCGGGGCGATCCCGGGCTGATTCGCCACCGTGGGCGCCTGGCGCTTGATCTGCAGCGCGAGGGTGAATTCGTTCACCTTCTGCTTGTCGAGCGCCACCGACCGGATCTCGATCAGGTCGGGGGAGGTGAGCCAGGGCGAGCTCTCAATGTTGCGCATCAGCGTGGAGACGCGGGCGTTCGACTGCGCATAGCCGATGAGCGTGACGCGTGCGCCGACCTGCTTCACCGACTTCAGGTAGACGCCGTCGGGAAGCTGCCGCACCAGCTGGTCGAGCAGGTGCACGGCCTCGGTCCGGTTGGCCTGCAGGGTCTCGACCACCTGCTTCCTGGCGAGGAGCGCCTGCGTCTGGTCACGCAGCCGGTCGATCTCCTTGATCTGCTCGTCGAGCTTGGCGATCTCCGTGGTGAGCAGCTTGTTGCGTCCGTTCTGATTGTCGATCCAGGCGGCGATGACGACGTGCCCCAGGCCGACGACGGCGACACCGAGGATCGCCAGCCCGATCGCGAGCGAGACGAACTGGCGCTGGCGGGCCTGCCGCCTCTGCTCGCGGTGAGGGAGCAGGTTGATGCGGACCATCAGTCGAAGCTCCGCAGGGCCAGCCCGCAGGCGATGAGCAGCAGCGGAGCGTCGGTGGCGAGCTGGCGCGGCCGGATCCGGTCGGACACCGCCATGTTGGCGAAGGGATTGCCGACGATCGTGTTCGCCCCGGCCCGCTTCGCGACCAGCTCGTCGAGCCCGGGCACGAGCGCGCAGCCGCCTGCCAGCACGATCTGGTCGACCTGGTTGTAGGACGTCGAGGTGAAAAAGAACTGGAGCGCCCGCGTCACTTCGAGCGCGAGGGTCTCCATGAACGGTTGCAGGACGTCGACGTCATAGTTCTCGGGCAACCCGGCGTTCCTTTTCGCCGACTCCGCCTCCTCGGGCGACAGGTTGAACGCGCGCTGGATCTCGTGGGTGAGCTGGTTGCCGCCGAAGGCCTGATCGCGCGAGAACAGGATCTGGTTATTCCGCAGAACGTAGAAATGCATGACATGCGCACCCACGTCGACGAGCGCGATGTTCTGGTCGCGGCCGCTTGCCGGGAGCGACGGCGCGACCAGCTTGAACGCCTCCTCGGTGGCGTAGGACTCGACGTCCATGACCCGAGGCTTGAGCCCCGCCGCATCGGCGATCGCCACGCGATCCTCGACCTTCTCCTTGCGCGAGGCGGCGATCAGCACCTCGACCTCGTCGGGACTGTTCGGCGCGGGCCCCAGCGTCTGGAAGTCGAGGTTGACCTCGTCGAGGGCGAAGGGGATGTACTGGTTGGCCTCGGTCTCGACCTGGAGCTCGAGCTCGTCCTCGCTTTGCCCGGCCGGGACGATGATTTTCTTGGTGATTACCATCGCGGCCGGGAGAGCGAGCGCGATATTCCGGTTGCGGCTGCCCAGGCGCTTGTGGGCGCGGCGGAGCGCGTCGGCGACCTGGTCGAGATTCGCGATGTTGCCGTCCGTGACGACGTCCTTCGGGAGCTGCTCGATGGCGTAGCGCTCCAGCCGGTACGACCCCTTCCCGGCCTCCGAGAGCTCGACCAGCTTGATCGCGGTCGAGCTCACGTCGACCCCGATCAGCGGCGGTGCGCTGGTGTCGAGAAACGAAAACGCCGCGCCGAATTTTTCCTTCAGCATGGGACGGTTAGCTCAACTACGTATAAACTACATTAAATGCTAGCAGCAAGTAGAAAGCATAGCAATTTCTTTTTTACAAGGCCTCCGCGACCCCTATAATCGGGGTTGCAGCCTCGCAACACCAAGTTTCATCCACCCATGCTAAAGCGCTGGCTCATCTACCTCGGGTCGGTCGTCGTGGGGCTGGCGCTGGTCGGGGGGCTGCTGGCGGCCTTTGTATTTGCGCTGCTTTATCCCACTTTACCGACCCTCGAGGCGCTGACCGACTACCAGCCCAAGATCCCGTTGCGGGTCGTCTCGGCGGACGGGGACCTCCTCGGCGAATTCGGGGAAGAACGCCGGGCGGTGGTCAAGATCAAGGACGTGCCGGAGGTCATGCGGCAGGCCATCCTGGCCGCCGAGGACGAACGGTTCTACCAGCACGGTGGCGTCGACTACCTGTCCGTGCTGAGGGCGGCGCTGACCAACGTGACCAGCGGCACCCAGCAGGGCGCCGGCACGATCACCATGCAGGTCGCCCGCAATTTCTTCCTGACCCGCGAGCGGACCCTGACCCGGAAGCTGCGCGAGGTGCTGCTGGCCTACAAGATCGAAGCGAATCTGTCGAAGGACGAAATCCTCGAGCTCTACATCAACCAGATCTTTCTCGGCCAGCGGGCGTACGGCTTCGCCGCGGCCTCCCAGATCTACTTCGGCAAGCCGCTGTCGCAGATCGACGTGGCCGAGGCCGCGATGCTCGCCGGGCTGCCCAAGGCGCCGTCGGCCTACAATCCGATCGCCAATCCGAAGCGCGCCCGCGGCCGCCAGCTCTATGTCCTGCGGCGCATGCACGAGCTGCGCTTCATCAGCGACGCGCAATGGCAGCAGGCGCAGGCGACGCCGCTGGTGGTGCACCCGATGCTGCGCGACGTGTCCGCCCACGCCGACTACGTCGCCGAGATGGTCCGGCAGACGATCTTCGACACCTACGGAGAGGAGAGCTACAGCCGGGGCATCACGGTCTATACGACGATTCGCAAGTCCGACCAGGAGGCCGCGTACAACGCGGTCCGCCACGGCGTCATGGACTACGACCGGCGGCACGGCTACCGGGGACCCGAGACCTATGTGAGCCTGCCGAGCGACCCCGGGGAGCTCGACAACGCGATCGATCGAGCCTTCCAGGACGTCTCTGACAGCGACAACCTCGAGGCCGCGATCGTGCTCTCCGCGACGCCGGCGGAGGTCAAGGCGGTGCGCAGCGACGGCGAGACCGTGACCGTCACCGGGGACGGGCTCAAGTTCGTCGCCCGCTCGCTCTCGGACAAGGCGCCCGCCGCGGTGCGGATCCGGCCGGGTGCCGTGATTCGCGTCTCGGTCGACGACAAGGGCCGCTGGCAGATCGTGCAGCTCCCGCAGGTGGAGTCGGCGCTGATCTCGGCGCGCCCCTCGGACGGCGCGATCTTCGCGCTCGTGGGCGGGTTCGATTTCGACCGCAGCAAGTTCAACCATGTCACCCAGGCTTTCCGGCAGCCCGGCTCGTCGTTCAAGCCCTTCATCTATTCGGCCGCGCTCGAGAAGGGCTTCAGCCCCGCGACGGTCGTCAACGACGCGCCGCTGTACTTCGACGCCTCCGAGACCGGCAGTGAGCCCTGGGAGCCGAAGAACTACGACGGCAAGTTCGAAGGTCCGATGCGCTTGCGCACGGCGCTGATGAAGTCGAAGAACCTGGTCACGGTCCGCGTGATGCGTGCGATCGGCACGCAGTACGCGCAGGACTACATCACCCGCTTCGGCTTCGATCCGAAGCTGCATCCGCCGTACCTGCCGATGGCGCTCGGCGCCGGATCGGCCACGCCGTTGCAGATGCTCGGCGCCTATTCCATCTTCGCCAACGGCGGCTACCGCGTGACGCCCTATCTCATCGACCGGGTCGTCGACAGCCGCGGCAACCTGCTGTCGCAGGCGCATGCCGCGGTCGCCGACCAGGACGCCGAGCGCGTCATCGATGCCCGGAACGCCTTCATCATGACCACGATGATGCGCGACGTCGTCCGCGCGGGCACGGCGGCGCGGGCGATGCAGCTCGGGCGCCAGGATCTCGCCGGCAAGACCGGGACGACCAATGAGAACATCGATGCCTGGTTCTGCGGGTTCAACGCCTCGATGGTGGCCATCGCCTGGATTGGATTCGATCAGCCGAGGACGCTGGGCAACAACGAGACCGGTGCGGTGGCCGCGCTGCCCATCTGGATGAGCTTCATGAGCAAGGTGCTGAAGGGCGTTCCCGAGGTTCCTCTCGTGCAACCGGACGGCATCCTGGTCGCCCGCATCAATCCGGAGACCGGCCTGCGCGAGCTCGACGATCACGCCGGAATCGCCGAGTATTTCTATTCCGAATTCCCGCCGAAGCAGCGCGAGGATGCGCTCGCCCCGGGCAGCGCCCGCGTTCCGGGAGAGATTCGCAACCAGCTGTTCTAGAGCCATCACCGTGGCCCGTTCCGATTCGCCGCGCACACTGCGCAACCGCACCCGCATCGCCCAGGCCGCGGCGCGGCTCATCGCCGAGCACGGCCTTTCGGACTGGAGCGCGGCCAAGCGCAAGGCCTGCCGCGAGCTCGGGCTTCCCTCGTACGAGTCGCTTCCGGGCAACGAGGAGGTCGAGCAGGCGCTGCGCGACTATCACAGCCTGTTTCGCGGAGCGACCCAGCCCGCGTCGCTGCGGGCGCAGCGCCGCGATGCGCTCCGCTGGATGGAGCGGCTGTCCCGCTGGGATCCGGTGCTCACCGGCGCGGTCGCGGCCGGCTGGGCGACGGAGCACAGCGAGGTGCGGCTCGAGCTCGAAGCCGACGATGCCAAGGCGGTGGAGCTGGCCCTCATCAACGAAGGCGTCGACTACGCGCAGGCGCAGGCGACGGACGAGGCGATGCCTCAGCTGCGCATCGAAACAGCCGAGACGACCCTGCGCCTGGTGATCGTCTCGGCCCAGCAGCGCCGCAATCGTCCCCGCCGGGATCGCCCCGGCGCGGCCGAGGAGCGACTCAGCCTGTCGCAGCTCAGGGAGCTCCTCGACGGCGGCGCGGCCCCTAGCCTCGCAGCCAGTTCGCGGCCGTCAGCGCAAAGTAAGTGAGAATCGCGTCGGCCCCTGCGCGCTTGAAGGCGATGAGCGCTTCGAGCACGCAGGCGCGCTCGTCCAGCCAGCCGCGCTCCGCCGCGGCCTTCAGCATCGCGTATTCCCCGCTCACCTGGTAGACCGCGGTCGGCACGCCGAACGTGTCCTTCACGCGCCGGACGATGTCCAGGTAGGGAAGCCCCGGCTTCACCATCACCATGTCGGCGCCCTCCTGTAGATCGAGGTAGACCTCCCACAGCGCCTCGTCGGAGTTGGCCGGATCCATCTGGTAGGTGTACTTGTCGCCGCCGCCGAGGCTGCCCGCGGAGCCGACCGCGTCGCGGAAGGGGCCGTAGAAATTCGAGGCGTATTTCGCCGAGTAGGCGAGGATCCGCGTGCGGTCGGAGCCGGATTGATCGAGCGCGGCGCGCAGCGCCCCGACCCGTCCGTCCATCATGTCCGACGGCGCGACGACGTCGGCGCCGGCCGCCGCGTGGCACAGCGCCTGTCGCGTGAGTGCCGCGACCGTCGCGTCGTTGGCGACGTAGCCGGTCTCGTCGAGCAGCCCGTCCTGACCGTGGCTCGTGTAAGGATCCAGCGCCACGTCCGTGACCACACCCAGCGTCGGAAAGCGCTCCTTGAGCGCGCGCACGACGCGCGGGACCAGGCCGTCGGGGTTCCACGCCTCGGCAGCGTCGAGGGTCTTCTGCTCCATGGGAATGACCGGAAACAGAGCCATCGCCGGAACCCCCAGCTCGAGGCAGCGCTCGGCATCCGCGAACAGCAGATCGACGCTCTTCCTGCTGATGCCCGGTAGCGAGGGCACCTCCGCCTGCCGCCGCTCGCCATCGAGGACGAAAGCCGGGTAGATGAAGTCGTCGGCCGCCAGCTTGTGCTCGCGCGCGAGCCGGCGCGAAAAATCGTCGCGCCGCATTCGGCGCGGCCGCCGCTCGGGAAACTTGCCTGCGAATTGCGTCATGGGGCGTTGCGCTCCCGCACCTGCCGGCCGCAGGGCTCGCGCATCCTAGCGCGGCCGCCGCACGCCCGACAAGGTTCCGGGCCGCTCACCGCTATTCCCTCGCTCACCGCTATTCCCTGCTCGCCTCTCGACAAATCCCCGGTTGGTTCTCCCACGGAACTCGCCTGCGCGGGAGCGGTCCATGCAAGCGGACGGTTGCAACGTCTCCCGCTTTCCTCCCTGAGCGGGTGCTCCGCGGTTGTGGGTTTTCACCGATCGCAGGGCATTTTCGGCCCCGTGTCACTCCCCTTGATGGCGGGGCCTTTCTTTTTCCGAGAGCCCATCGGCGCGTGGATGTCCAAGCCACGCGTCGATGGCGCCTTCAGCCTCCGCGATCCCGATTCCTTTCACGGCAGAGAAGAGCTGCACGCCCACGAGCCCGCCGCTGGCGGCCCGCGCGCGGCCCAGGGCCGCCCGGCTCCTCTGCAGCGCACGGCGCTGCTCGGCCGCTGAGAGCTTGTCTGCCTTGGCGAGGAGCGCATGTACCGGCCGTCCCGTGGGCAGGAACCAGTTGAGCATCTGCCGATCCAGCTCGGTGAGCGGATGTCGAGCGTCCATTACCAGCACCAGACCGACGAGCGAGGAGCGCTCCGTCAGGTAGCGCGCCAGGAACGCGCGCCAGTGGCGTTGCATCGCGCCGGGAACGGCGGCGTAGCCATAACCCGGCAGGTCCGCGAGCAGCGCGCCCGACGCGAGGCGAAAGAAGTTGATGTGCTGGGTGCGTCCCGGCGTCCGGCTGACGTAGGCGAGGCGCTTGCGCTGCGCCAGCGCGTTGATCGCGGAGGACTTGCCCGAGTTTGAGCGTCCGGCAAAGGCAACCTCCGGGGCGCCGCCCGGAGGCAGCTGACGCCATTGCGCGGCAGTGGTCAGAAACTCTGCGCGATGAAAGGGATGCGCGGTCACGAGAGGCGTTGTGACGGGAGGGCGTCTTCGCCCGCCCTCGGCTTTTCGGTAGAATACGCGCCTCGGAGGACCACGCGCTCGAACGAGCGCTTCGCCTCGAAGCGAAAGCCGGTCCAACCAAGCGCCAGTTGAAGGGCGCGACGGGAGCCCTGCGGAATGAGCAAACGATGGGTGCTGGTTGCTGCCTGCGCTGTGCTTGGCGCATCGGGCGCGCGTGCCGACGAGCCTGCCGCGAAGCCGGACCTCGGCAAGGCGAAGCAGATCGTCAGCACCGTCTGCGTCGCCTGTCACGGCACGGACGGCAACAGCGCCAGCTCCGCGAATCCCAATCTCGCCGGCCAGGGTGCCGCGTACATCGCGCTCCAGCTTGCGCACTTCAAGGACGGAACGCGCAGCAACGCCGTGATGGCGGGTATGGCGGCGAGCCTCACCCCCGAAGACATGCGCTCGCTCGGCGCGTATTTCAATCAGCAGAAGCCGAAGGGCCTGGGGGCGAAGGATCCGTCTCTGGTCAGCGCCGGCCAGAAACTCTATCGCGGAGGCAACAGCGCGACGGGCGTACCGGCCTGCGCGGCGTGCCACAGCCCGACCGGCGTCGGCATCCCGGCCCGCTATCCCCGCCTTTCGGGGCAATACTCCGACTACGTCCTTGCGCAGCTGCAGGCATTCAAGAGCGGACAGCGCGGCATGGACAAGGCGGGCAAGGACGTCGACGGCCGCGTAATGACCCAGATCGCGGCTCGCATGAGCGACCCTGAGATGCGTGCGGTCGCCGACTACGTCGCGGGCCTGCACTAGCCCCGGCGCGAGCCGCTAGCGACCCGCGCCGTGGCGCTGAAGGCCGCGATCGCCGCGCTTTTCATCTACCCGGTGAAGAGCTGCCGAGGCATCGAAGTCGCCTCGTCGGAGATGACCGAGCGGGGCCTCGCGCACGATCGCGAATGGATGATCGTCGACGCCGCCGGCCGGTTCCTGAGCCAGCGCGAATTGCCCGCCCTCGCCCTCATCGGCACGAACCTGTCGGGCGGCGCACTCGAGCTCACGGCCCCGGGCCGCGCGCCGATCGCGATTACCGGCAACCGCGCGGGACGCCCACTGCCGGTGACCGTCTGGCGCGACACCCTGACTGCGATCGACCAGGGCGAGGAAGCCGCGGAATGGCTGTCCACGGCGCTCGGCCGCGACCTGCGGCTCGTGCGCTTCGATGCGAAGCTGCGCCGCGCCTGCGACCGCCGCTACGTCGGCGATTCCGGCGCCCACACCGGCTTCGCCGACGCCTATCCGCTGCTGGTGCTCTCCGAAGCCTCGATCGCCGATCTCAACGCGCGTCTTTCCTCGCCCCTGACCGTCGACCGGTTCCGGCCGAACCTGCTCGTCTCGGGCGTCGAAGCCTACGACGAGGATCACATCGACGAGATGGTCGTCGGACCGGTGCGCATGAGACTCGTGAAGCCCTGCACGCGCTGCCAGATCACCACGACCGACCAGCAGACCGCCGAGCGCGGCCCGGAGCCGCTGGTCACGCTCGCCGCGTACCGCTTCAACGCGCGCCTCGACGGCGTCGCCTTCGGCGTCAACGCCATGCCGATCGCCGGGTACGGAACCACAATCGCGAGGGGCGCCGCCGTCGATTGCTCGCTGCGATTCTGAAGCGCCGTCCGCCTCAGTTGAGCGGCGAGCACATGATGGGCGCATCCGGCGGTGCGCCCGAGCCTTCCAGCACCCAAGGACCGACGTAGGCCGAGCAGTCGACGTCCTTGTCGGAAACCGAGTTGAAGCCGTAGTACATGCAATTGCGGACGTCGACCTCGGCGGTGTAGCGGTGATGGATCTGGTTGGTGCGGTTCACGAAGCGATAGACCGGCCGCGTGTTCGCCGGGCAGGTGTTGGTCGCCGGATCCGGCACCTGGATGTAGAACAGCGCCGCGCTTTCCTCGGCCCAGCTGCCGGCGAACTTCACCGCCGTCGCGGCGCATTCGGCCGGGTCCGCGGAGTAGAAGTGCGAGTCCCCGTATTGAGGGAGCAGGTAGAACCGGCACACGGGCTGCGCGCCGGCCGGTGCGACGGCAGGGTCAGAGTAGGCTAGAAAGCTGAGGCCGGTGCGAACCCAGCCTGGATGCGCTCCGCTGTCGAGCCCCTGGATCTCGGCTTGATCGGCCGTGATGAAGTAATCGTCGAACCCGGCGTAGTAGTACTCGACGACGACGACCTTCCTGCCGGGATTGGCGGCGCCGGGCGTGAGATATTGCGCGAGCAGGGGCATGGCGACGTCGAGCCGTGAATAGACGTCGATACCGTTGGGGCGGGAGCACGAGCCGTTGCCGGCGAAGAGCCCTCCGCGCAACTCGTAGAAGCCGCCGCCCGAGCCGAGGGTGAGCAGCCCCGAGCCGCTGCTCCCCGCCTCGGTCGATCCCGTGCTGTAGCGAGCCGACGTGAAGCTCGTGCCGTCGCTGAAGCTGTAGTAGCTCGGCATCGTTCCCTGGCTGATCTTCTTCAGATCTCCGTTCGGGTGATGCTCGACGGCGATCGCGGTGCCGTCGGCGACCATGTCCGCGCGCCAGGCCGAGAAGAGCGCGTTGGCCGGAGGCGGATTGTTCAGCCGCACCAGCGCCCAGTCGGAGTCGACGCTGCGGCCCAGGAGCTGCGCGCCGCCCTCGACCGCGACGTATGGCGGTACCGCGAGGCTGCCGCAGGCGACGGCGTCGAAGAACCAGTAGGTGATGAGCGAGCTGGCCGCGTCCTGCGAGTCGATGCAGTGGCTCGCGGTGTAGAGATACGGCGTGTTGGACGCCGCCGAATCGTTGAGCAGCGTTCCCGTGCACAAGAACGTCCCGCCGTCGTCGGTGAAGACGAGCTTGGCGACCGAGCGCGCCTGGTTGAGCGCCGCGGGGGTTCCGACGCACGCGACGTCGACCTCGCAGCTTCCGGCACGGCCGATGTCCTGCACGGGTTCGGACTTGAGCAGCGCGAGGCCGGCGCGCACGAGGTGCGAGATCTTCGGCATCCGGAGCTCGACGCTCTCCGGAGCCACACCGGGCGGCAGGTCGATCTCCAGCGTCGCGAATTCGCCGTCGAGGACCGGCGACCAGTAGGTCCTCTCCCGAGCGATTGTCGGCGCGGCATAGGGTCCGTAGACGGCTGAATCGGAGCCGGCGAAGCGCAGCATCACGCCGGAGGGCTTCGATGCCATGCGAAGGCCGAGGCGCATCGCGGCGGCGCCCGGCGAATGCACGACGATCTGCGCGCCCTTGCCGCCGTCGGCGAGCGCTTGCCACGGAAGGCTCGCGAGCGGCAGGGGCCGATCCCCGCCGGGGACCTGTCGCGAAAAACCGATGGCGCGCAGCTGCCGCTTGACGGGCATGGCATTCGACGCGCCGGCGGCGCGGCCCTGCAACCGCGCCTGCTCCTCGGTCGACGGTGCGCCAAGGTCGATCGCGTACGTCGGGGCGCCCGCCGGGACGAGGAGCTTCGCCGCGCTCTGCGCCTCCGCGGGCGCCGCGGCGCGATTGGCCGCGGGCGGCACCGCGACGATCTGCGCGCTCGCGCCTGCAGCGAACAGCACGACGGCCGCGCCCACGAGCCAACCGCTACGCATTCGAGCTCCCCTGTTCCACTACCACCGCCTCAGATCGAGGCTAGGTCCGACCACGCAAGGTCGCAGCTTGTTCCCGATTCTCGATCGCCCGATATTTGCTGTCGCCGCGCGACGACAGCCTACGCGCGCGTGGCCAGGCATTCGCTCAACATCGCTCGCCAGTCGGGGAGACCGAAGCCGAAGGCAGTCTCGAACTTCGCAGCGCTCAGAACCGCGTACGCGGGTCGGCGCGCCGCGGTCGGATATTGCGCGGTGGTGATCGCGCTTAGGCGTGGATGCTCGACCGGGCCGAGGATCGCGCGGGCGAAATCGAACCAGCTCGCTACGCCGGTTCCGCTCAGGTGATACAGGCCGCGGCGTTCCGCGAGATAAGGCGCGCCCCGGCCGACGAGCCGCGTCACCGCCTCGGCTACCGAGTGCGCCCAGTTCGGCACGCCGAGCTGGTCGGCGACGACCGTGAGCTCGTCACGCTCGCGGGCGAGCCGCCGGATCGTAAGCAGGAAATTGTGGCCGCGCAGCGCGTAGATCCAGCTCGTGCGAAAGCTCAGGTGCACGCAGCCGCTCGCCTCGATCGCCTGCTCGCCGGCGAGCTTGCTCGCTCCGTAGACGCCGAGCGGAGCGGTCGGCGCATCCTCCGCGTAGGGCTGCGACGCGCCGCCGTCGAACACGTAGTCGGTCGAGAAGTGCACGAGCACCGCGTCGAGGCGCTTCGCTTCCTCGGCGAGGATTCCCGGCGCCTGCGCGTTGACGGCGAAAGCGCTCGCGTGCTCGCGCTCGGCGCGATCCACCGCGGTGTAGGCGGCGGCATTGACGACGATCTGCGGCCGCAGCGAGCGCAGCGTCGACCGGATGCCGTCGGGGTCCGCGAGGTCGAGCTGCGAGCGATCGAGAGCGACGACCTCGCCGTGCGCCGGCAGCAGGCGCGCGAGCTCCTCGCCGATCTGCCCGCGCGCACCGGTGACGAGGATCGTCGGATGCGTCACCTCTTCACCGCTCAGGAATAGAGATCGGCCGCAGCCAGCGGCTGGCCGGCCGCGTCCTTCGCGGCGAGCACGGGAGCGCCTTCCAGCGGCCAGTCGATGGCGAGCGCAGGGTCGTTCCACAACAGCGTGCGCTCGTGCTCGGGATACCAGTAGTCGGTCGTCTTGTAGAGGAACTCCGCGGCCTCGGAAACGACGAGGAACCCGTGAGCGAAGCCGGGCGGGATCCACAGCATGCGCCGGTTGTCCGCGGACAGATTCATCCCTACCCAGCGTCCGAAGGTCGGCGAGCTGCGGCGGATGTCGACGGCCACGTCGAACACCTCGCCGGCGCACACGCGCACGAGCTTCCCCTGCGCGTGCTCGACCTGGTAGTGGAGCCCGCGCAGGACGCCGCGCAGCGACCGCGAGTGATTGTCCTGCACGAAGATGCCGTCGAGCCCCGCGGCGGCGAACGCGCGCTGGTTCCAGCTCTCGAAGAAGAAGCCTCGGGCGTCGCCGAACACGCGCGGCTCGATCAGCAGCACGTCGGGCAGCGCGGTGGGCGTGGCGTTCACGGGCGATGTCGGCGGGACGACCGGAGCTCTCGGCGCGAAGCGCGGGCTTCAGCGCACCAGCGGTTCCCTGAGCAGGGAAAGCAGGTAGCGTCCGTACGCGTTGTTCTCCATCGCGCGACCGAGCTTCTCCAGCGCCGCGGCGTCGATGTACCCGCGGCGGTAGGCGATCTCCTCGGGACAGGCGATCTTGAGCCCCTGCCGCCGCTCGATGGTCTCGATGTACTGCGAGGCCTCGAGCAGCGTCTCGTGCGTGCCGGTGTCGAGCCAGGCCATTCCCCGCCCCATCACTTCGACGACCAGCTCGCCGCGGCTCAGGTAGCGGCGGTTCACATCGGTGATCTCGAACTCGCCGCGCGCCGAAGGCTCGAGCGACGCCGCGATGTCTAGCACCCGGTTGTCGTAGAAGTACAGACCCGTCACGGCGTAGCGCGACTTCGGCTGCCTCGGCTTCTCCTCGAGCGAAAGCACGCGTCCGCTGCTGTCGAACTCAGCCACGCCGTAGCGCTCGGGGTCGGCGACCGGATAGGCGAACACGGTCGCCCCCGACGTGCGCCCGTTGGCGCGCTCGAGCAGCGGCTGCAGGTCGTGGCCGTAGAAGATGTTGTCGCCGAGGACCAGCACCGAATCGCCTGCGCCCACGAACCCCCGGCCGATCACGAAGGCCTGTGCGAGTCCCCGGGGCGCGGGCTGGACGGCGTACGACAGGTTGATGCCCCAGCGCGCGCCGTCGCCCAGGAGCGCGGCGAAGCGCGGCGTGTCCTCGGGGGTCGAGATGAGCAGGATGTCGCGGATGCCGGCGAGCAGCAGCGTCGACAGCGGATAGTAGATCATCGGCTTGTCGTACACCGGCAGGAGCTGCTTGGATACGACCTGCGTGACCGGGTAGAGGCGCGTGCCGGAGCCGCCGGCGAGGATGATGCCCTTGCGCGGGCTCATGGGAGCGCCACGCCGGCGGCTTCGTCGCGCTCGGCCGCTGCGCCGGCCCCGAAGGGTGCGCCGTTTGCGCCTCGGTGCGGCCCTCCGACGCTCATGCCGCGCTCGGCACGGCCGCGTAGTTGAGCGTGATCCAGCCCTGGTATTCCTTGCTGGTCACGGCGGCAAGCCAGGCTTCGTTGTCGAGATACCAGCGAACGGTCCGGGCGAGGCCGGAATCGAAGCTCTCTGCCGGAGCCCAGCCGAGCTCGCGCCTGATCTTCGTTGCATCGATCGCGTAGCGGCGGTCGTGCCCCGCGCGGTCCTTCACGAACGCGATCTGCGCGGCGTAGTCGCGTCCGGGCCTGAGCTCGCCCAGGATGCGGCAGAGCGTGCGCACCACCTCGAGGTTGGTTTTCTCCGCGTCTCCGCCGATGTTGTAGGTCTCGCCGGGCCGCCCGCGCTCGAGCACGGTCCGGATCGCGGCGCAGTGGTCGCCGACGTAGAGCCAGTCGCGCACGTTGAGTCCGTCGCCGTACACCGGCAGCGTCCTACCGGTCACCGCGTTGTGGATCATGAGCGGTATCAGCTTTTCGGGAAACTGGCGCGGCCCGTAGTTGTTCGAGCAGTTGGTGGTGAGGGTCGGCAGAGCGTAGGTGTGGTGGTAGGCGCGAACGAGATGATCCGCTCCGGCCTTCGAGGCGGCGTAGGGGCTGTTCGGCGCGTAGGCGGTGCCCTCGTTGAAGCGAGGATCGGCCGGCCGCAGCGACCCGTAGACCTCGTCGGTCGACACGTGCAGGAAGCGGAAGCGTGAGCGCTCCGGCTCCTCGAGCGCGCTCCAGTAGGCGCGCACCCCCTCGAGCAGCGCGAAGCTGCCGACGATGTTGGTGCCGATGAACTCGGCGGGCCCATGGATCGAGCGATCGACGTGGCTCTCGGCCGCGAAATTGATCACCGCGCGCGGCCGGGCCTGGGCGAGCAGCGCCTCGACGGCGGGACGGTCCGCGATGTCCGCGCGCACGAAGCGATGGCGCGCATCGTCCTTGAGCGCGACGAGGTTGCCGAGGTTGCCCGCGTAGGTCAGCTTGTCGAGGTTGACGACCGGCTCATCGCTGCCCGCGAGCCAGTCGAGGATGAAATTGGCGCCGATGAAGCCCGCGCCTCCGGTCACCAGAATCATGACGCCGCTGCGGAAAGAAAGGGCGCGAATTTTATCATGTGCCGGGGCGCTCTCCGCCGTAGTAGCGGCGATACCACTCGACGAAGCGGGCGAGCCCGTCGGCGAGGCTGGTCATCGGCGCGAAGCCGGTCGCCGCCGCGAGCCGGTCGATGGACGCGTAGGTCGCGCGGACGTCGCCGGGCTGGAGCGGAAGATACTGCTTCACCGCGCGGCGTCCGAGCAGTCGCTCGAGCTCCGCGATGAAATCCTCGAGGGCGACGGCGCGGTTGTTGCCGATGTTGTACACGGCGTAGGGCGCGCCCGTGGGGGGCGCCGGTCGCGGGGCGCGGGACAGGACGCGAACCACGCCTTCGACGATGTCGTCGACGTAGGTGAAGTCGCGCTGCATGTCGCCGTGGTTGAACACCTTGATCGTCTCCCCGGCGAGGATCGCGCGGGTGAACAGCATCGGCGCCATGTCGGGACGGCCCCACGGACCGTAGACGGTGAAGAATCGCAGCCCGGTGGTCGGCAGCGCGTAGAGATGGCTGTAGCTGTGCGCCATCAGCTCGTCGGCCTTCTTGGTCGCCGCGTAGAGACTCACCGGGTGATCGACGTTCTGTTCCTCGGAGAAAGGCAGCGCGTGGTTGGCGCCGTAGACGCTCGAGCTCGACGCGTAGACCAGGTGGCTGACCTGCGCGTGGCGGCAGCCCTCGAGCACCGCGCCGAAGACGTCGACGTTGTTGCGCAGGTAGGAGCCCGGATCGATCAGCGAGTAGCGCACCCCCGGCTGCGCCGCGAGATGCGCCACGTGGGTGAACCCGCCGTCGCGAACGAGCGCCAGCGTCGCCGCTGCGTCGGCCAGGTCGACGGCATCGCAGGGCACGCCGGCGCCGGCGAGCTCCTGCGCCCGCGCCCGCTTGAGGGCGACGTCGTAGTACGCCGAGAAGTTGTCGACGCCGGTCACCTCGATGCCGTCGCGTCTCAACCGCAGCGCGAGGTGCATGCCGATAAACCCCGCCGCGCCGGTGACGAGCACCTTCATCTCAACGGCGCTCCAGCGCGCGCAGCTTGGCGTGCTTGCAGAAGCTCGCGAATGATCCGATCGCGATGTGGACAAGGCCCGCGCTGCCGTCGAGGAACCCGGCGCGCAGGACGTAGAAGCGCAGGAAGCGCGCGAGCGGCGACAGGACGAGCCGTGCCGAGGACGAGCGCTCACCGCGCGCGTGCATCGCCTCCGCCTGCAGAGTCGTGTAGCGGTTCTGCTTGGCGAGGTAGCCGTCCAGCGATTCCGCCGACGCGTGCAGCAGGTCGCCGCGAAGGCGGGCCACGCTGCCGTCGGCTATCACGCGCTCGTGGACCAGATCCTCGCTCCAGCGCGCCCGCCGCCGGTCGAACAGCCGGAGGTTCCAGTCGGGGTAGCCTTCGCCGTGCGCGAGCCAGCGGCCCAGGAACCGGTTGCGGCGCGCAATCGCGTAGGCCGAGCAGCGGGGCCCCTGCATCTCCTCGCGGATCGACGCCTCGAGCTCGGGCGACACGCGCTCGTCCGCGTCTAGGCAGAGCACCCAGTCGTGAGCTGCCTGGACCACGGCGAAATTCTTCTGCGGACCGTAGCCGAGCCACGGCTGCGCGATCACGCGCGCCCCGAAGCGGCGGGCGATTTCTACGGTATCATCGCGGCTGCCGGAATCGACGACGATCGCCTCGGATGCGAAGCGCGCCGAGGCAAGACACTCGGCGATTTCGCGCGCGGCGTCGCACGCGACGACGACGAGCGAAAGGTCGAGTCGGGGAAGCGGGTCGGACATCGCGTGCACTCTCGAGAGCGCGGCTGTTGCGCCGTGATCAAGAGGCGCCGCCAATTCTACGTGCAAACCGATTCGCAAGCCATCGACGCCCAGCCCCGCGTCCTGATCGTTCGTCCATCGTCGCTGGGCGACATCGTGCACGCGATGCCCATCGTGCACGACCTGCGGGCGCACAGTCCCCGCGTGGCAATCGACTGGGTCGTCGAAGAGCAGTTCGCCCCGCTCGTGCGGCTCAATCGCGGCGTGCGCCGCGCGATCCCGATCGCGCTCCGGCGCTGGCGCCACGAGGTTCTCGCACGCACGACCTGGTCGGAGTTCGTCCGGTTCCGGCGGGCGGTTTCCGCCGAGCGCTACGACGCGGTGCTCGACCTTCAGGAGCAGATCAAGGGTGCTCTGGTCGCCTCGCTGGCGCGGGGACCTGTCCACGGTCCCGATCGCCGCAGCGTGCGCGAGCCGATCGTCACGATGTTCTACCGGCATCGCCATCGCATCGACCCCGCGCAGCACCTGATCGACCGCTGCCGCCGGCTCGCCGGCGAGGCCCTCGGCTACCAGCCCGTCGGCGCGCCGCGCTTCGAGCTCGAGCCGCCGATCTCGGGCGATGCCCCCGATACGCCGTACGTCGTGTTCCTCCATGCGACCAGCCGCGACGACAAGCTCTGGCCCGAAGCCCATTGGCAGGCGCTGGTCGAGCACGTCGTGACCGCGGGCTTCGTCGTGGTGCTCCCCTGGGGATCAGCCGAGGAGCGCTCGCGCAGCGAGCGCATCGCGCACGGCGAGCGCTCGACCAGCGTACCGGCGCGCCGCAGCCTCCCCGAGCTCGCCTCGGTCCTCGCGCGCGCGATATGGGTGGTCGGCGTCGATACCGGTCTCACTCACCTCGCGGCGGCGCTCGGCACGCCGACGGTCGCGATCTTCACCGCGACCGATCCGTATCTCGCCGGCGTCGCACGGGCGAGCGTGGTGGCTCGCGACCTCGGCGGCAACGGCAGGGTGCCCAGCCCCGACGAGGTGATCGCGGCCACCGCGCCGCTGCTGCGCACGGTCCCGTCCTGCTGATGGAATTCGCGCGCGCCCTCTACACGGTGGCGGGCTGCGCCGTGTTGCCCTGGCTGCCGCTGCGCCTGTGGTGGCGCGGCCGGCGCGAGCCCGGATACCGGCGGCACATCGCCGAGCGCTTCGGGCGCTATCGCGGCGGCACGGCGGGCAGCGTGTACTGGATCCACGCGGTGTCGGTCGGCGAGACGCGCGCCGCCACGCCGCTCGTGCAGCGGCTGCGCGCCGCCTATCCGGACGCGACCCTGCTCCTGACGCACATGACGGCCTCGGGCCGCGAGGCGGGCCAGACCCTGTTCGGCGATCAGGTGCGCCAGGCATGGCTGCCCTACGACCTGCCGTTTGCGGTGCGCTCGTTCCTCGCGCATTTCCGGCCCGTGGCGGGCCTCGTGCTCGAGACCGAGCTCTGGCCGAACCTGGTCGCCGTCGCGCGCGAGAGCGGCACCCCGCTGTTTCTCGTGAACGCCCGCCTGTCCGAACGCTCCTCCCGGGGCTATCACAGAGTCGAATGCCTTGCCCGCCCCATGCTCGGACGGCTTGCCGGCGTCGCGGCGCAGTCCGCAGCCGACGCCGCGCGCCTCGCGGAGCTCGGCGCCCCGCAGCCCATCGTCACCGGCAATCTCAAGTTCGACGTGACCATTCCGCCCTCGATGCTCGAGCTCGGCGCCGGATTTCGCACGCGCTTCGGCGCGTCGCGTCCGGTCTGGGTCGCGGCGAGCACGCGCGACGGCGAGGAGGCGCTGCTGCTCGACGCCCTCGCCAAGCGGCGCCTCGCGGGCAACCCGCTGCTGGTGATCGTGCCGCGGCATCCTCAGCGCTTCGCGACGGTCGCCGAGCTGCTCTCGGCGCGCGGCGTTCCCTTCGTGCGCCGCAGCGCGGGCGGCGGCCCCGTTCCCGCGGATACCGGCGTGGTGCTCGGCGACTCGATGGGCGAGATGGCGGCCTACTATGCTGCCGCCGACGTCGCGTTCGTCGGCGGCAGCCTGCTGCCGTTCGGTGCGCACAACCTGATCGAGCCGCTCGCGATGGGGACACCCGTGCTCGTCGGCCCGTACACGTTCAATTTCGCGGAAGCGACCGCCGGTGCCATCGAAGCCGGGGCCGCGGTACGGGTGTCGGATGCCGAAGCGCTGATAGCTGCGGTAAGCGATCTGTTCGCCGATCCGGGACGGCGCCAGGCGATGGGCCTCGCGGCCCGCGCGTTCCACGCCCAGCACCAGGGTGCGTCCGATCGCCTCTGGGACTGGCTGCAGCCGCAGCTCGCGGCGCACAACGGAAGGCGCGAGCGCTAGCCGCGCAGCGCGCGGTTGAGCTCCTCGACGTCGGCCTCGCTAAGCGTGCCGACCGCCTGCTTGAGCTTGAGCCCGCTGATCACGAAGTTGTAGTACGACTGCGCCAGGTTGAAGCGCGTCTGAAACACCTGCTGCTGCTGGTTCAGCACGTCGAGATTCGTCCGGACGCCGACCTCGAGTCCCACGCGGGTCGAATCGTAAGAGACCTGAGCCGACTTGACCGCCTGGTCGAAGGCGTTGACCTGGGCCACGCCGCTGGTCACGCCGGTGAACGCGGTCTGGGCCGCGAGCTGCGCGCTGCGCCGCGCAGCCTCGAGATCCTGCCGCGCCTTGTCGAGGCTCGCCACCGCCTGGCGCACTCTCGATTCGATCGATCCTCCCAGGTACAGCGGAACGTTGAGCTGGACGCCGACGAGCGCGGAGCGCTGATCGTTGGCGATCGACGAGAAGCTCCCGCCCACCGAAGGACTCGCGCCCGAGTAGGCCTGGCCGAAGTTGGCCACGAGGTCGAGCGTCGGGTAGTGGCCCGCCCGCTGCCGGTCGACCTCCAGCACCGCGATGTCGTAGTTCGCCTGCGCGACGCGCACCTGGGGGTTGTCGCGCACCGCCGCGTCGACCCAGCTGTCGAGCGTATTCGGGTTGGGAAGCTGCGGCTCGAAGGCGCCGCCGAAGCGCTTGAGCTCTCCCGGTTGGCGGCCGATGATCGCGCGCAGCGCCGCGATCTTGTTGTCGAGGTCGTTGCGGGTGGCGATCTCCTGGGCGACGATCTGGTCGTACTTCGCCTGCGCGTCGTTGGTATCGGTGATGGTGGCGGTGCCGACCTCGAAGTTGCGCTTCGCCTGCGCGAGGTTCTCGCTGACCGCGGCCTTCTGGCTCTCGGTGAGCTCGATGTTGAACCGCGCCAGCAGCACGTCGAGATAGGCCTGCGCCACGCGCACGATCAGGTCCTGCCGCGCCGACTCGAGCACGTAGTCGCTCTGGCCGACCGTCTGCTTCGCCTGGTCGAGGAGCAGCTGGTTCTGCCGGCGGTACAGAGGCTGGCTCGCCGACACCGTGTAGTTCGCGTTCGGGAAGTTCTGGGTCACCGAGAGGCTGGGGTCGGTGTGCAGCTTCTCGTGGAAATGCTCGCCGTTGGCGTTTCCGACGAGTGTGACCGACGGCAGCAGTCCGGCGCGCGCCTGGGGCACGACCTCCTGCGTGGCCTCCCAGCTTGCGCGCGCCGAAGCGAGCGTCGGATCGTTGGCCACCGCTTCACGGTAGACCTGGAGCAGGTCCTCCGCCGACGCGGTGGAGAACGAGCCGGCCAGCAGCGCACCGGCGGCGATGGCGAGCGTGCGTTTGAGCATCATGAGGCCTCTTCGGTCATCGATGGCGGAAGCAAAACGCACGCGAAGACGTGCGGCGCCCTCGAGCGCCGGAGCCGTCCGCCCGGTCGCATCGATCCTAGAAGACGAAACGCGCAGGCTGCGGCGCGTTCCGGAGCGGGGAGAGAACCGTTTCGAACAGGTCCTCGTGAGCGATCGCGCCGGGCGCGGTCCAGCGCGTGAGCCTCGCAGTCATCACCGGCGGGTCGCCGACGACCGCGAACAGCCGCCCACCCGGCTTGAGCTGCTTCACCCAGGAATCCGGGAGGATGGGAACCGACCCGGTCAACGCGATCACATCGTAGGCTTCGTCGCCCCAGCCGCGCGCGCCGTCCGCCCGCTCGAGGCGGACGTTGCGGAAGCCGGCCGCGCCCAGCCGCCTGCCTGCTTCGGCGGCGAGCCGCGGATTGATCTCCACGCTGGTCACTTCACGCGAGCGCTTCGACAGGAGCGCCGTCAGGTAGCCGCTGCCGGTTCCGATCTCGAGCACCGACTCGCCCGGCTTGAGATCGAGCTCCTGGAGCACGCGAGCTTCCATCTTCGGGGTCCACATGCGCTCGCCGTCGCCCAGCGGGATCTCCAGGTCGGCGAACGCGAGCGACCGGTACGCCGACGGGACGAAGTCCTCGCGGTGCACCGCGAACAGCAGATCGAGAACGTTCTGATCGAGCACGTCCCAGGTCCGAACCTGCTGCTCGACCATGTTGAAGCGCGCCTGCTCGAAATCCATGCATCTCCTCGCGGTGGGCAATGCGGTCCTCGGAGCGCCGCTTGCCGGCGGCCCCGCGCATTATCGCATGTCAGTCGCCCGGGGCAGGGGCGTCGGCGCGCGCGACCCGTGCCGCCCGCCGCGCCTCTCGGGCGCGGCGCCATTCCGTTAGCCGGTCGAGGTAGGTGTAGATGACGGGGACGACCACGAGGGTGAGCAGGGTCGAGGTCAGCACGCCGCCGATGATCGCGCGCCCCATGGGCGCTTGCGTCTCGCCGCTCTCTCCCAAACCCAGGGCGAGCGGAAGCATGCCGAAGATCATCGCGGCGGTCGTCATCAGGATCGGCCTCAGCCGCACCTGCCCCGCGGTGAGCAGCGCGTCGTGCAGCGAGGCGCCGCCGCGCCGCGCACGGTTGGCGAAGTCGACCAGCAGGATCGCGTTCTTCGTCACCAGCCCCATGAGCATCACGAAGCCGATCATCGACAGGATGTTGAGCGTCGTCCCGGTCAGGATCAGCGCCAGCAGCACGCCGATCAGCGTGAAGGGCAGCGAAGCCATGATCGCGATCGGCTGGGTGAAGCTCGAGAACTGCGACGCGAGGACGAGATAGATGAAGATGACCGCCATCGCCAGGGCGGAGACCAGCGCGGCCGCCGATTCCTCGGTGTCCTCCTGCTGTCCCGCGATTGCGAACCGGTAGCCGGGCGGCAGCACGGTCTCCTTCACGATCTTCTTGACGTCGTCGCCGACGTTGCCCGAGGGACGCCCCTCGGCGTTGGCGTAGAGCGCGACGCGCCGCTGCAGGTCCTGCCGCTTGATGATCTGCGGGCTGGTCGATTCGACGATCTCCGCGACCTGGCGCAGCGGCACCATGCGCAGCTCTCCGTCGGGACCGCGCTTGTTGGTCGACAGGTAGAGGTTCCCGAGATCGGACGCGAGCTGGCGGCCTTCGCGGGGCAGCTGCACGTTGACCTCGTAGTTCTGCCCGTCGGGTCCCAGCCAGTAAGTCACGGTCTCGCCGGCGAGCAGCGGGCGCACCGTCGCGCCCACCTGCTGCACCGAGATCCCCAGGTCGGCGGCCGCATCGTTGTTGAGCCGGATCGACAGCGCCGGGTTGAGTGCCTTCTCCGAGGTCTCCATGTCGGCGATTCCCGGGACCTTGGCGACCTTGGCCGCGAACTCGTTGATCAGCTGCTTGAGCGTGTCGGGATCCGGCCCCAGCAGGTTGACCCAGATCGGCCGGTCGTAGCCGAGCGCCAGCTCGATGCCGGGGACCGGCTTGAGCGCGCTGCGGATGGCGCGCTCCAGGTCTTTCTGCGAGCGGGCGCGCGACTCGCGGTCGGTAAGCTTCAAATTCACGCGCGCGTAGTTGCGGCCATCCCAGGCGCTGCCCACCGTGGTCATCGTCAGCAGGATCTCGGGAAACTGCTTCAGGATGGCCTCCACTTCGCGCACCTTGACGTCGGTGAATTCGAGGCTCGTGCCGACCGGGGTATTCAACCGCAGCGAGATGAAGCTCTCGTCGACCTGCGGCTGGAATTCCGTGCCGATGAAGGGAAGGAGCGCGAAGCTGCCGAGAAAGATGAGCAGCGCCGTCCACAGGACGATGCCGCGATTGCTGATCCTGGCGAAGTGCGGCCTGAGCGCCCGCCAGCTCCGCGTGCGCAGCGCGGTCCACAGCCCGAAGCTCGGAACGTAGAGGCGATGCCGCTCCTGCGAGATGGCCCACTCCAGCATCCGACCATAGACCACGTGCACGCGTTCGACGACCCGTTCGAAGCGGTCCATGAAGCGTCCGAGCCAGGGCAGGCGCGAGAAGCGCGACTCGATCGGATCGTGCCACACCGACGAGAGCATGGGGTCGAGCGTGAAGCTCACGAACAGCGACACGAGGACCGCCACGGCGACCGTCAGGCCGAACTGGAAGAAGAACTGGCCGACGATGCCCTTCATGAACGCTATCGGCACGAACACCGCGACGATCGCGAACGTCGTCGCCATCACGGCGAGCCCGATCTCGTCGGTGCCCTCGCGCGCCGCCGCCGGGTGGCTCTTGCCCATGCTCAGGTGGCGCACGATGTTCTCGCGGACCACGATCGCGTCGTCGATCAGGAGCCCGATGCACAGCGACAGCGCCATCAGCGTCATCATGTTCAGGGTGAACCCGAACCCGTAGAGCGCGATGAAGGTTGCGATGACCGCGATCGGCAGGGTGAGCCCGGTGATGATCGTGCTGCGCCAAGAGTGCAGGAACAGGAACACGATGAGGACGGTGAGCAGAGCGCCTTCGACGATCGTCTCCTTGACCCGCTTCACGCTGGCTTCGACCTGGTCGGCCTGCGAATAGACGACCTGCACGTCGACGTCCGCGGGCAGGCGGGCCTTCAGCGACTTCAGAGCTTCGCGCACGCCGCGGCCCGTCTCGACGATGTTGGCGTCCTGCGCCTTGCGCACGTCGATGGTGATCGACGGCCTGCCGTTGATGCGCGAGATCGAGTCGAGCTCCTTCTCGCCGTCGATCACGTCGGCGACCTGGGAGAGATAGACCGGGCCGCCGCCCTGCTGGGCGACGATGACCCGCCCGAACTGCGCCGGGTCCTTGATCTTGCCCTCGACGCGCACGATCGAGTCGTTCTGGCCGCGCGTGATGCGGCCGGCTGGAACGTCCTGGTTGGCGTTCTGCACGGCGGTCATCACCTGGTCGATGCCGATGCCCAGCGAGGCGAGCGCCGAGGGCCTGATCTGGATCAGGATCTGCCGCGTGACGCGGCCGTTGACGTCGATCTGCGCGACGCCCGGAATGTTCTCCAGCACCTTGACGATGGTCTGGTCGGTGAGCGAGGTGAGCTCGCGCAGGTCCACCGTGGGCGACAGCACCGCGAGCGACACCGTCGGCCGGTTGTCCTCGACCTCGACCCGGACCACCTGCGGGTCCTTGACGTCGCGGGGGAAGTTGCCCCGGATCAGCGCGATCTTGTCGCGGGCGTCCTGGATTGCCCGGGTGATGTCGGTGCCCTGGCGGAATTCGACGAAGACCTGGCTTTGCGCTTCCCGGGAGTTGGAGTAGATCCGCTTGACGCCCGAGACCGTGTTGACCGCGTATTCGATCGGCTTGCTCACGTCGGTCTCGACCGCCTCGGGCGAAGCGCCGGGATAGACGGTGATGATGTTGCAGAAGGGAAGCGTCACGTCGGGCATCTGCTCGACGCCCAGCCGCACGTAGGAGAACACCCCGAGCACCACGATCCCGACCATGACCATGGTCGCGAATACCGGGTTCTTGATCGAGACGCGGGTGATCCACATGGCCGGTGGTCCTGCGCGCGGAGTTGGCGGCTCTAGCCGGCGGAGCCGCTGCCCGCGGGGCCGGCGGCTCGCACCAGCGCCGGGGCGCCAATCTTCAGGTTGTCGAACGGGGCGGCGAGGATGGGGATGCCCTTCGGAAGCGCGGTCTTGATCTCGACCCGGCCCGCCGCGTCGTCGCGCCGGCCGACGGTCACGATGCGCCGCGCGAGCTTGCCGCCTTCGATCGTCCAGACGAAGTTCTGGCCGGCCTCGGTCCGGACGGCAACCGCGGGCAGCGTGGGCACCGGGGCGCCCGCGGCGAGCGTCACGCGGCCCGTTCCGAACATGCCGCCGCGCAGCGCCGCGTCCGGATTCGGGATGTGGATGAACACCAGGATCGCGCGCGTGCCGGCTTCGGTCGTGGGATTGATGCGCTCGATCGTGCCGGTGAAGCGGCGCTCGCCGAACCCGTCGATGGCGAGGGTGACCTTCATGCCGATGTTGAGCTCGGGGATATCGTTCGCCGGCACCATCGCCTGCAGCTCCATCTGAGTGAGATCGACGATGGTGACGAGCGGAGCGTCGAAGGGCACCTTCTCGCCCGGCTGGACGTGCCGCTTGGCGACGATCCCCGACAGCGGCGCGGTCACGACCGCATCGCGCAGCGCGTTGCGCGCGAGCTGCACCTGGGCCTCGTTGGACTTGAGAGTACCCTGGGTCACCGAGAGATTGCTCTCGGCGGCGTCGTAGGCCGTTTGCGAGATGAATTTCTGCTTGAGCAGCTGCTGGTTCTGCGCGCGGGTCTTCTGCGCGAGCTCGAGCTGGGCACGGCTCGCCTCGAGCGCGCCGATGCGATCGGTGAGCTTCGCTTCGAGATCCGCGGTGTCGAAGCGCAGGATCGGCTGGCCGGCCTTCACGGTCTCGCCCTCTCTGACGGCGACCTGACGGATCTCGCCCGACACCTTCGCCTTGATCGTGGTCTGGTTGAGGGGCTGGAGCGTGCCGGAGAGCGGCAGCCAGCGCGTGAGGGCGGCGGCCTCCACGAAGGCGAGGTCGCCGGAGGCGAACTCGAGGGTCACCGGCGCGTCGGTCCCGGCCGAGGCCTCGCTGTTGCGGCTCGCGCGCAGGACGACGCTTCCCGCCAGGGCGCCCAGGACCAGGGCTCCAACCACGATACCGACGGCGCGCCGCCTCAGACGACCTGACATGAGCGAATCACTCCCTGGACCGGCGGTTCCGGCGCCGCCGGCTCCCGCCCTGAGGGAGCCGGGTCGCCCCGCACCCCCCTTAGATGACGCCGAGCCCCCTGCCGGATTCGAAAGGTGCGCGAGTTTAGGCCTCGCGGGGGTCCCCGGACAACCTCGAACCGACGAAACGTCGACTCCCGGCCGAAACAGGCGAAATTCGCCGACGAGGCGTCGGCGCCGCAACCCCCGGACAGCGGCGCGCGCCTCGATCGCCGTTCACAGAATTGACACTTTACCGTCGCCAGACAATAATCGCCGGCTCCGGCTTTTCACCGTTTCCCCGTTTACCATCATCGCAAGTCATCCTTTTCCAGGGAGGAAGCTTTCATGACATTCAACCGCTCGTTCGGGCTTTCGCTCGTCGCCGCGGCGCTGCTGACCGTGTACGGTTGCGGCAAGGAAGAACCCGCCAAGCAGGCAGCCGCCCCCGCGGCGGCCCCCGCAGCGCCGGCCGCGCCCGAAGTCGTGGTCAAGATCGGCCACGTCGGCCCGACCACCGGTCCGCAGGCCCATCTGGGCAAGGACAACGAGAACGGCGCGCGCATGGCGATCGACGACGCCAACGCCAAGGGCATCACGATCGACGGCAAGAAGATCAAGTTCGAGCTCGACGCGCAGGACGACCAGGCCGACCCGAAGCAGGGCACGATCGTGGCGCAGAAGCTGGTCGACGACAAGGTCGCGGGCGTGGTCGGTCACCTCAACTCCGGAACCTCGATCCCCGCCTCGAAGATCTATAACGATGCCGGCATTCCGCAGATCTCGCCCTCGGCCACGAATCCGAAGCTCACGCTGCAGGGCTTCAAGAACGTCTTCCGCGTCATGGCCAACGACGTCCAGCAGGGCAGCGTCATCGGCAAGGCCGCGGTCGAGACCCTCGGCGCGAAGAAGATCGCGATCATTGACGACAAGACGGCGTACGGCGCGGGCCTCGCCGACGAGACCGAGAAGGCCGCCAAGGCCGCCGGCGCGACGATCGTCGCGCGCGAGTACACCAACGACAAGGCGACCGACTTCAAGGCGATCCTGACCAAGATCAAGGCCAAGAACCCCGACGTCATCATGTACGGCGGCATGGACGCCCAGGGCGGCCCGATGGTCAAGCAGATGAAAGAGCTCGGCATCAAGGCCAAGTACATCGCCGGCGACGGCGTGTGCTCGGCGGAGTGGCCCAAGCTCGCGGGCGGCGCCGCCGAAGGACAGTATTGCACCCAGGCCGGCCTGCCGCCCGACAAGATGCCGAACGCGGCCGATTTCGTGAAGCGCTTCACCGCCAAGTACGGCCCGATCCAGGTGTATGCGCCATATTCGTACGACGCGGCCAACACGCTGATCGCGGCCATGCAGAAGGCCAACTCGACCGACCCGGCGAAGTACCTGCCCTCGCTCGCCTCGATCTCCTACGACGGCATCACGGCGAAGATCGAGTTCGACGATCACGGCGACACGAAGAACGGCGCCATCACGCTCTACCAGGTGAAGGACGGCCAGCTCTCGCCGATGGCGGTCAACGTCGCGGGCAAGACCGAGAAGATCGAAGCGATGGCGGCTCCCCAGAAGAAGTAAGACGGGCGAGCCGGACGAGGACAACAAGAGCTAGCCGGTCGAACCGGCACGGAGGACGGCGCCTGCGGGCGCCGTTTTTTTCGCGCGGGGTTGCCGCGCCGTGCGCCGCAGCGGAGAATCGGGCCGGAATCGGCGGTGTGCTCTCGGGGGAGCTCGCGTGGACATCTTCCTGCAGCAGCTGATCAACGGTCTGACGCTGGGCAGCGTCTACGCCCTGGTCGCGCTGGGCTACACGATGGTGTACGGCATCATCGGGCTGATCAACTTCGCGCACGGCGAAGTCGTGATGATCGGGGCGATGGTCTCGCTGTCCGTGATCACCTGGCTCCTGGGAATGCACGCCCCGCTGCCCGCGGCGTTGATCATCCTGATCGGCCTCGCGGTCGCCATCACGGCGTGCATGGCGATCGCCTACGGCATGGAAAAGATCGCCTACCGGCCCCTGCGCAAGGCGCCGCGGCTCGCCCCGCTCATCACCGCGATCGGGATGTCGATCATCCTCCAGAACAGCGCGCTCATGATCTGGGGCCGGAACTATCTCACCTTTCCGACGCTGATCCAGCCGACGGCGCACAACATCCTGGGCGCGTCGATGACCGACCTGCAGATGCTCATCGTCGCCCTCGCCGCGCTGCTCATGGCCGGGCTGGTGCTGGTCGTGCAGCGCACCCGGCTCGGCATGGCGATGCGCGCCACCGCGCAGAATCCGCAGGTCGCCGGCCTGATGGGCATCGACATCAACGTGGTCATCTCGGCGGCATTCGTGATCGGCGCGGCGCTGGCCGCCGTGGCGGGCCTGATGGTCATGACCTACTACGGCATCGCGCACTACTACATGGGCTTCCTGCTGGGGCTGAAGGCCTTCACCGCGGCGGTGCTCGGCGGCATCGGCAATCTCGCCGGCGCGATGCTCGGCGGCCTGCTGCTGGGCATCATCGAGGCGCTGGGCGCCGGCTACATCGGCGACGTGTCGAATCTCTGCGTTCTGCCCTTCCTCACCGAGCACCTGCGGCAGCAGTGCGCGAGCGAGGGAACGGTGAGCCTCTTCGGCAGCAACTACCAGGACGTGTTCGCCTTCTTCGTGCTGATCCTGGTGCTCATCTTCCGGCCGTCCGGCCTGCTGGGCGAGCGCGTGGGCGATCGCGCATGAGCCCTTCGCAAGCCGGGGAGCCCGTCGCATGAGCAGGCGGCCCGGCGCCGCGAAGGTTCCTCCCAAGGTCTGGGCGGGCGTGGCGCTGGTCGCGCTCGCGCTCGCCATCCTGCCCTTCGTCGCCGCCTTCGCCGGGCAAGCCTGGGTCCGGATCCTCAACTTCGCGATGATCTACATCATGCTCGCGCTGGGGCTCAACATCGTGGTCGGCTTCGCGGGGCTCCTCGACCTGGGCTACATCGCGTTCTACGCGGTCGGCGCGTACATGTACGCGCTCCTCGCCTCTCCGCAATTCAACATCCACCTGCCGTTCTGGATCATCCTGCCGATGGGGGCCGCGCTCGCCTGCGTATTCGGCGTGCTGCTCGGCGCGCCGACGCTCAAGCTGCGGGGCGACTACCTGGCGATCGTCACGCTGGGCTTCGGCGAGATCATCCGCATCTTCCTCAACAACCTGAACGCCCCGGTCAACATCACCAACGGCCCGCAGGGCGTGAACCTGATCGACCCGTTCCGGGTCGGCAGCTTCTCGTTCGCGCGCTCGGAGATGCTCGGCGGGATCTACTTCTCCGGGCCGCAGAAGTACTACTACATCCTGCTGCTGCTCACGATCGGCGTCATCTTCGTCAACATCCGACTGCAGAACTCGCGCCTCGGCCGGGCGTGGGAGGCGATCCGCGAGGACGAGGTCGCGGCCAAGGCGATGGGCATCAACACCCGCAACGTGAAGCTCCTCGCCTTCGCCATGGGCGCGTCGTTCGGCGGCATCGCGGGCGGCATCTTCTCCGCCACTCAGCAGTTCGTGAGCCCCGAGAGCTTCGGGCTGTTCGAGTCGGTCATCGTGCTCGCGATGGTCGTGCTCGGCGGCATGGGCAACATCCCCGGGGTCATCCTCGGCGCAATCCTGCTCACGCTGCTGCCCGAGGTGCTGCGCTACACCATGGAGCCGCTGCAGATGGCGCTCTTCGGCCGCGTGATCCTGGACGCGGAGACGATCCGGCTGCTGGTCTTCGGCATCGCGCTGGTCGCGATCATGCTCTACCGGCCCGCCGGGTTGTGGCCGTCCGCGGTGCGCAAGCGCGAGCTGGAAGTCGCCCGGGCGCCGGAAGCCGCCGAGTGAGCCGTCCCCCGCTCCTGGTCGCGAAGGATGTCTCGAAGCGCTTCGGCGGCGTCCAGGCGCTCTCCGAGGTCTCCTTCACCATCGGCCGGGGCGAGATCTACGGGCTGATCGGCCCCAACGGCGCCGGCAAGACTTCGCTCTTCAACGTGCTCACCGGGATCTACGAGCGCGACGAGGGCACGTTCGTCTTCGATGGAAGGCCGCTCGATCGGGTCAAGCCGAACCAGGTCGCCGAGCGGGGCGTTGCCCGGACGTTCCAGAATATCCGCCTGTTCCAGAATCTCTCGGCCCTCGAGAACGTGATGATCGGCCGCCACGTGCGCACGAAAGCCGGCGTGTTCGGCGCGATCTTCCGCGATCCGAAGACGCGAGCCGAGGAGGCGGCGATCGAGCGCCGTGCCTACGAGCTCCTCGACTACGTTGGCGTGGCGAAGCGGGCGAACGACCTCGCCAAGCACCTTGCCTACGGCGACCAGCGGCGCCTGGAGATCGCGCGCGCGCTCGCCACGGAGCCGAAGCTCCTCGCCCTCGACGAGCCGGCGGCCGGCATGAACGCCACCGAGACCCAGGGGCTCAAGCGGCTCCTGGAGGACATCCGCCGCGACGGCACCACCATCCTGCTGATCGAGCACGATATGAAGCTCGTGATGAGCGTGTGCGACAGGGTTCTCGTGCTGGACTACGGTCGCAAGATCGCTGAGGGCACGGCGGCGGCGGTGCAAAGCGATCCCAAGGTCATCGCCGCCTATCTCGGCGGCGAGATCGCCCTCAACATGAAGGGGGCCTGAAACCGTGGCGCCGCTGCTCGAGCTCAAGCGCCTGCAGGTCGCCTACGGCGGCATCCAGGCCGTCAAGGGCATCGATCTCACAGTGGCCCAGAGCGAGCTCGTCTGTCTGATCGGCGCCAACGGCGCGGGGAAGACCACGACGCTCAAGGGCATCACCGGCCTGCAGCCGATCAAGTCGGGGACGATCCACTACGCGGGGGAGGACATCACGGGGCGGCCGGCGTTCCAGCTCGTGCGCAAGGGCCTGTCAATGGTCCCCGAGGGCCGCGGCGTGTTCGGAGCGCTGACGATCGAGGAGAACCTGGCGATGGGCGCGTACGCGCGCAGCGATCGCGCCGACATCCGGCGTGACGCCGACCGCGCGTTCGAGCTGTTTCCGCGCCTGAAGGAGCGACGCAGGCAGACGGCGGGCACGCTCTCCGGCGGCGAGCAGCAGATGCTCGCCATGGCGCGGGCGCTCATGTCGCGGCCGAAGCTCCTGCTCCTGGACGAGCCGTCGATGGGACTCGCGCCACTGATGGTGCAGAAGGTGTTCGAGACCGTGCTCGCGATCTCGCGGGAAGGCGTCACCATTCTCCTGATCGAGCAGAACGCCAAGCTCGCGCTCGAGGTTGCGAGCCGCGGTTACGTGATGGAGAGCGGCGAGATCAGCCTGCACGGTGCGGCGAAGGAGCTGCTCGCCGACCCCAAGGTGCGCGCTGCGTATCTCGGCGAAGCCGTCTGAGGCGAGCCGCGACGCATCGCGCGGAACGCGCCGGCGCCTAGGCCGTCGGGGCGATCTCGAAGCGCTCCGCGGTCGCGGCGGCTGCCTCGACCGAGACTTCGCTGACGCGGGCGGCGGGAGGTCCGCGACGAGCCCAGGCGATCAGCGCTTCGACGTCGGGCTGCGGACCCGTGACGAGAGCTTCGACCGTGCCGTCGCGGCGGTTGCGAACCCAGCCGGTCAAACCACGCTCCCGCGCCTCGTCGGCGAGAGCGAAGCGAAAGCCGACTCCCTGCACCCGGCCGCGGATCGTCAGCCGCCGGGCGATCATCGCGGCACCGTCGCGGCGAGCCTGCGCTCGTACAGCAGCAGCGCCGCCACCGTCTTCGCGTCGGTGATCTCGCCCCGATCGAGCGCCGCGAGCATCTCGTCGACGCTCATCGCCTTCACTTCGAGGAACTCTCCTTCGTCGAGCGCCGCCCCGACCTGCGTCAGCTCGGTCGCGAGGTAGAGCTCGATCACTTCGGTCGAATACGAGATCACGGGATGCACCCGGCCGAAGGGCTCCCAGCGCCCCGCCTGGTACCCGGTTTCCTCGCGCAGCTCCCGCTCCGCCGTCGCGAGCGCCGTCTCGCCGGGATCGAGCTTGCCCGCGGGGAACTCGATGAGCACCGCGCCTATCGGGTAGCGGTACTGGCGCACGACGACCAGCCTGCCGTCGGGCAGTACCGGGAGCATCAGCACCGCGCCCGGGTGGACGATGTACTCGCGGGTGCCGACCGAGCCGTCCGGCAGGCGCACGCGGTCGCGCCGCACGTGCAGGAGCTTTCCGTCGAAGACCGCCTCGCCGTCGACGCGGGTCTCGACGAGGTGCGAATCGGCGGGGTCCGGGCGCGTGGTCGTCATGCCGCGAGCCAGTCCTTCGCGATCAGGAAATCCGAGTACAGGCGCGCCTCGGGCGTCCCCGGCTCGGGGCGCCAGTCGTAGCGCCACTTCACCACCGGCGGCAGCGACATCAGGATCGCCTCGGCACGGCCGCCGGACTGCAGCCCGAAGAGCGTGCCGCGGTCGTAGACGAGGTTGAACTCGACGTAGCGGCCGCGCCGGTAGGCCTGGAAGTCGCGCTCGCGCGCGCCGTAGCGCTCCTCGCGGCGCCGAGCGAGAATCGGCTCGTAGGCCTCCAGGAAGCTGTCGCCGACGCTGCGCGTCAGCGCGAAGCAGTGGGCGAAGCTCGTCTCGCTCAGATCGTCGTAGAAGATGCCGCCCACGCCGCGCGGCTCGCCGCGGTGCCGCAGGAAGAAATACTCGTCGCACCAGCGCTTGAAGCGCGGGTGGTAATGCGCGCCGAAGGGCTCGAGCGCGCGCGCGCAGCTGCGGTGGAAGTGCGCCGCGTCCTCCTCGAAGCCGTAGTACGGCGTGAGGTCCATGCCGCCGCCGAACCACCAGAGGTCCTCCTCGTCCGCGCCGGGCGACCGCGCGACGAACAGGCGCACGTTCATGTGCACCGTCGGCACGTAGGGATTGCGCGGATGGAGCACCAGCGAGACGCCGGTCGCCTCGAACGCGCGGCCGGCGAGCTGGGGCCGGGCCGCGGTCGCGGAGGGCGGCAGGCGATCGCCTGCGACGTGCGAGAAGTTCACCCCGCCGCGCTCGAACAGGTCCCCTTCTTCGATGACGCAGCTCGTGCCGCCTCCGCCTTCGGGCCGCTGCCACGCGTCGCGGCGAAACGCGCGGCCGTCGATCGCCTCCAGCCGCGCGACGATGCGCGCCTGGAGTTCGACGAAATATTCCCGGGCCGGCGCGGTATCCACGGGCGATCAGCGCCGGCGAGCGCCGAGCGCGCGGAAACCGATGTCCCTGCGGTACTGCATGCCGTCGAAATGAATCGCTTCGACGCCGGCGTAGGCCGCCTTCTGCGCCTGGCGCACCGTCTCGCCCAGCGCCGTGACGCAGAGCACGCGTCCGCCCGCGGTCACCGGCCTGCCGTCGACCAGCGCCGTCCCGGCATGGAAGACTTTGCACTCGGCGGTCGCGGCGGGAAGCCCCGAGATCACGTCGCCCTTGCGCGGCGATTCGGGATAGCCCGCGGCAGCGAGCACGACGCCGAGCGCCGCACGGCGGTCCCACTCGACCTCGACACGCTCGAGGCTGCCCTCGGCCGCGTGCTCGAGGATGTCCAGCAGGTCCGACTTCAGCCGCATCACGATCGGCTGCGTCTCGGGGTCGCCGAGGCGGCAGTTGAATTCCAGCGTGCGCGGGCTGCCCTCGGCGTCGATCATGACGCCGGCGTAGAGAAAGCCGGTGTACGGCGTTCCTTCCGCAGCCATCCCCTGCACCGCCGGGTCGATGATCTCGCGCATGATGCGCGCGTGCACGGCGGGCGTGACGATCGGGGCGGGCGAATACGCTCCCATCCCGCCCGTGTTCGGACCGGCGTCGCCGTCGCCGAGCCGCTTGTGGTCCTGCGAGGAGGCGAGCGGCAGAACGTTGCGCCCGTCGCAGAGCACGATGAAGCTCGCTTCCTCGCCGGCCAGCCGCTCCTCGATGACGACGCGCGGACCGCTCTCGTTGTGCGCGATCGCGAGCCGGCCATCGCCGAGCATGAGATCGATCGCGGCGTGCGCCGCCTCGATCGTGTCGGCGACGACCACGCCCTTGCCGGAGGCGAGCCCGTCGGCCTTGACGACGATCGGCGCGCCTCGCCGCGAGACGTGCTCGTGGGCCGCGGCGACGTCGGTGAACGTCGCGTACGGTGCCGTCGGGATGCCGTGGCGGGCCATGAACGCCTTGGCGAAATCCTTCGAACTCTCGAGCTGCGCGGCCCTGCGCGTCGGACCGACGATCGCGAGCCCCGCGGCACGAAAGGCATCGACCACGCCCGTGGCGAGCGGCGCCTCGGGACCGACGACAGTCAAGACGATCTGTTCGCGCTGAGCGAAGGCGACCAGCGTTTCGGTCGCGATGAGCGGCAGGTTCGTGATCTCAGGCTCGAGCGCGGTGCCGCCGTTGCCCGGCGCGACGAACACCTTGGCCGCACGGGGCGACTGCGCGATCTTCCAGGCGAGCGCGTGCTCGCGGCCACCGGAACCGATGACGAGCACGTTCACTGCGAGAGTCTCACTTCAGGTCGATCTTGCCGAGGAAGTACAGCACGCTGCCGTGGTTGACCCCACCGTTGAGCTTCGGGATGTACGCCGTCAGCAGCTCGGCCCGGCCCGACCGAAGGCTGGCGAGCGGAAGCGCCACCGGAACGGGCCAGCCGCTCGCGATGTCGGGCCGCTGGATGATCAGGGCGGAGAAGCCGAGTCCAGCCTGAAGCGTCGAGCGATCGCCCCAGTAGGTTCGCCAAACATAGCCCAGGTTGAACTGGGCGTTGCGGTGCGAATCCTCGAAGACGAGGAAGAAGACGTCTTCGGTATTGCCGCTCGGCGTCTCCCGCGTCCGGGACCAGCCTCCGCCCCAGGCGTACTCGTTCTCCGCGTGGCGGCGCTCGGGCGTCCAGTCGTAGGGCAGGTGCCACTGATAGCCAGAGACGAGCAGCGCGTTGTTCCCGTCCTTGTAGGTGTCGACCACGTGGCGACAGCCGGTTTCGAGCCAGGAGCCCCAGTCGGCGCATTCCAGCGCGTGGGCCCGACTCGTCAGCAGGAGCGTGACGACCGCGGCGAAAGCCAATCGCTTCAAGGAGGTCTCCTAGTGACGGAAATGCCGGATGCCGGTGAATACCATGGCCAGCCCGCGCTCGTCCGCGGCCGCGATCACCTCCGCGTCGCGAACGCTGCCGCCTGGCTGGATGACGGCCACCGCGCCCTGGTCCGCGACGACATCGAGCCCGTCGCGAAAAGGGAAGAACGCGTCGGAGGCGACCACGGACCCGGCAAGCTCGAGCCCGGCGTTCCCCGCCTTGAATGCCGCCACGCGCGTCGAATCGACCCGGCTCATCTGTCCCGCGCCGATCCCGAGCGTCCTGCCGTCGCCGCAGTACACGATGGCGTTCGACTTGACGAATCTGGCGACGCGCCAGGCGAAGACCAGGTCGTCGAGCTGCGCCTTCGACGGCGCCTTGCGCGTCACCACCTTGAGCTCGGCAGCGTCCAGGTCGCGCGTGTCGGCGCTCTGCAGCAGCATCCCGCCGCCGACGCGCTTGACGTCCCAGGCGTCCGCCGGCGCCGCCGCCGGCTCCACCGCGAGCACCCGGACGTTGGGCTTGCGGCCGATGGCGCCTCGCGCGTCGGCGGTGAAGCCCGGCGCGATCAGCACCTCGAGGAATTGCGCGCTCACCGCTTCCACGGTCGCCGCATCGACTTCGCGATTGAACGCGACGATCCCGCCGAAGGCCGAGGTGGGATCGGTCGCGAAGGCGCGGGCATAGGCCTCGATCGGAGTCGGGCTGATCGCGGCGCCGCAGGGGTTGGCGTGCTTCACGATCACGCATGCGGCTTCGCCGAGGGTCTTGACGCACTCCCACGCGGCGTCGGCATCCGCGATGTTGTTGTACGAGAGCTCCTTGCCCTGCAGCTGTCGAAAGGTCGCGATCGAGCCCGGGACCGGCGGGTCGTCGCGGTAGAACGCGGCGCGCTGGTGCGGGTTCTCGCCGTAGCGCAGGTCCTCGACCTTGGCGCCCTGCCAGCTCCAGCGCTCCGGAAACGCGCGCGCGGCGCCGCTCTCGTCCCGCGCGGTGAGGTAGTTGCCGATGGCGCCGTCGTAGGCGGCGGTATGGGCGAAGGCCTTCTGCGCGAGCCGGAAGCGCGTCGCGCCCGAGAGCGCCCGCCCGGACGCACGCAGCTCGGCGAGCAGCGCCGGATAGTCGGCGGGATCGACGACCACTCCGACGTGGGCATAGTTCTTCGCCGCTGCGCGCACCATCGTCGGTCCGCCGATGTCGATGTTCTCGATCGCCTCCCCGAGGCTGCAACCCGGGCGCGCCACGGTCTCGCGGAAGGGGTAGAGATTCACCACGACAAGATCGATGGTCGGGATGCCGTGCGCGGCGAGCGCGGCGCGGTCGGCAGCGATGTCGCGCCGGGCGAGGATCCCGGCGTGTACCTTCGGGTGGAGCGTCTTGACCCGCCCGTCGAGCATCTCCGGAAAGCCGGTATGGGCGCCCACCTCGGTCACGGGCAGTCCCGCGTCGGCCAGCGCGCGGGCGGTGCCGCCGGTGGAGAGCAGCGCGACGCCCAGATCCGCGAGCCCCCGCGCGAAGTCGGTGAGCCCGGTCTTGTCGGAGACCGACAGCAGGGCCAGGGCGATGGGCGCGGCGTTCAATTCGAGCGAGCGGGCGACGACTCGCGCCTCGAGCGCTCCACGAGAGCCTTCGAGAGCCGCGTCGGCCCGGGGCGCACGTGCCCCGGGCAGGCGAGAATCGGTGCTAGAGGGTACCGCGAGCGACCGAGCCGTGCCAAGCTCGCGAGCCCGTTCCGCGCTCGCTACCGGATGCCGTACTTCGAGAGCTTGGTGCGCAGCGTGTTCCGGTTGAGCCCGAGCATGTCCGCGGCGTGCGACTGGTTCCCGCCGGCACGATGCAAGATGGTCGACAGCATCGAACGCTCGACGGTGCCGATCACCATGTCGTAGATGCCGTGGGGAGTCTCCCCGTCCAGCCTGCGGAAGTATTCGTCGAGCGACTTTTCGACGCTGCGCCCGATCTCGTTGCTGCCGTTGAGGCGTACGATTTTTTTCACGCTGCGAGGGCCTCCTCTCCCCACGAAGGCGCGCTGGACGCCGTCGGCGGCATCTCGGGCCGGCCGGCGTACCCCGCGAGTCGATCGAAAAGCCGGTTCACCGCCGCGATCTGCGCCGCGGACGTCTCCAGCTTGTTGACCTCGTGCCGGAACGCTTCGCCTCCGGCGAGGCATGCCGCGTACCAGCCAAGATGCTTGCGGGCGATTCGCACGCCGGCGAACTCGCCGTAGAAGGCATAGTGCTCCGCGAGATGATCGAGGATCGCGCGACGCATCTCCTCGGGCTCCGGGGGCGGCAGGCGCTCGCCGCGATCGAGATAGTGCCGGACCTCGCGGAACAGCCACGGCCGGCCCTGCGCCGCCCGGCCGATCATGATGCCGTCGGCGCCGGTGCGGGTCAGGACTTCGCGCGCCTTCTCCGGCGAATCGACGTCGCCGTTGGCGATGACGGGAATGCGCACCGCCTGCTTCACGGCGCGGATCGTTTCGTACTCCACCGGGCCGGCGAAGCCGCATTCGCGGGTCCGGCCGTGAACCGAGAGCGCTGCGACGCCCGCCTCCTGGGCGATGCGCGCCACCCGCACGGCGTTGCGCTCCCCGGGGCTCCAGCCGGTCCTGATCTTGAGCGTGACCGGCACCTCGACGGCGGCCACGACGGCGTCGAGAATCGACCCGACGAGCGGCTCGTTGCGAAGCAGCGCCGAGCCGGCGGCGAGATTGCAGATTTTCTTCGCCGGGCAGCCCATATTGATATCGATGATCTGCGCGCCGCGCTCGACGTTGTAGCGCGCGGCGTCGGCCATCATGGCCGGATCGGCGCCCGCGATCTGGACGACGATGGGCTCGACCTCCCCGGCGTGATCCATGCGCCGCTGCGACTTCACGCTGTCGCGCAGCTCCGGATTCGAGCCGATCATCTCCGAGACGGCGAGGCCCGCGCCCATGCGCTTGCAGAGCTGCCGGAACGGCCGGTCCGTGACGCCGGCCATCGGCGCGACGACGAGAGCATTGTCGATGCAGTGCGATCCGATGTGCACGGCGGACGAGCGAACGAGGAGTGAATCGGAGCTTGCTACGAAAGGGATGCGCATTATACCGAGTTTCATTCGCCATGGTTCGGCGGCCGCGCAAAACATTTGCGCGCTCGGCGCGTGTTGCGCGGTTGGCACGCTGCGCGTTCGCTCGCGCTACATGCCGAAGAGCATCGCGCGCGTGAACGCGCGCTTCATTCCCGGAACACAATCGAGCAGAGTGAGCGCCAACCCGCGAGGCCACGACACGAGCGGCGCTGCGCTGCCGAAGATACTCAGCAGCCCGTGCGTGAAGGCGATGCCCGACAAGCGGTCGGTTCGGCGACGCTGCGCATAAGCGGCAAGCGATGCGGAAGAACCGATCGCATCGCGCGGCGTTGAAAGCAACTCCTGCGCCAGCTCATAGGCGTCGCGCAGGCCGAGATTGAGGCCCTGGCCGGCGACGGGATGCAGGCTTTGAGCGGCGTTGCCGAGCAGGACGCGGCGCTGCGCTGCGACGCGGCCCGCGTATTCGAGTCGGAGCGCGAAGCTGCGCCGCTCGCTCACGCCGATGAAGCCGCCCGGGATTGCGCCGCCCGTCGCGCTCGAGCCGAGGCGCTCGTCGAGCGCCGCGAGGAACTCCGCGTCCGGCAGCGCGAGGAGTGCCTCGCCTCGAGCCGGCGTTGTGGTCCACACCAGGCCGTAGCGATCGCCTTCCGGCAGGAGCGCCATGGGTCCTTCTGGCGTGAATCGCTCGTACGCGACGCCGCGATGCGGCTCGCGCGGAGTCAACTTGCCGATCACCGCGACCTGATCGTAGTCGTGGCGACGCCGCGCGAGCTCCGGGGTGAGTTCGCCTCCGCCGTCGGCGAGCGCGACCAGCCTGGCGGTGAGCTCGATCGCCTGCTCGCCCTGCCGCGCTTCGATCCGCGCGTACGCGGGTGTGGGCGAGACGCGCGCGGCGACGCAGTCGTAGGCGAGCCCCGCGCCGCGCCGCGCGAGCGCAGCGTCGAGCGCCGCCTGCAGGACGCGATAGGCGACGATGTAGCCGAGCGCGGGCAGCCCGTGCTCGTCCGCCTCCAGCCGCACGTGGCCGAAGGCGCCGCGCTGCGACACGTCGACCGCGGTGATCGGCGTCACCGCTCCGGGCGCCGCGGCGACCGCGCTCCAGACGTCGAGCCTCTCGAAGATGAGCCGCGCACCGTGCGAGAGCGCGAGCGAGCGATCCGCCCGGATCGGAGTCGCGCTGGCGCGGGCGTCCAGCGTGATGAAATCGAGCTCGCTCTCGGCGAGCGCGAGCGCGAGCGTCGCACCCACGGGCCCGGCACCAACGACGACCAGGTCGCGCAGCATCCTGGCCCGGCGCGCTACCCGCAGGCGCAGGGCGGCGCGGTTCGGAGCGGAGCTTCAGCGCGCACAGGCCGCCTCGACCTCCGCGACCGACTTGGGCGTGGCGCCTGTCAGGTTCTCGCTGCCCTGCGCGGTCACGAGGACGTCATCTTCGATCCGCACCCCGATGTCCCAGAATTCCTCCGGCACCTTGTCGGCGGGCCGGATATAGCAGCCAGGCTCGACTGTCAGGACCATGCCAGCTTCGAGCAGCCGCGATTCCCCGTCGACGCGGTACAAGCCCACGTCGTGCACGTCAAGCCCGAGCCAGTGGCCGGCGCGATGCATATAGAACTGCTTGTAGGCGCCGGATTCGAGGACCGCGTCGAGCGTGCCCTCGCACAGCTTCAGGTCGATCAACCCCTGCGCCAGGACGCGCTCCGCCACCCGGTGATAATCGTGGAAGGGCTTGCCCGGTCCGACGGCCTCGATGCACGCGAGCTGCGCGGCCAGCACCAGCTCGTAGACGGCTTTCTGCGGGCCGGAGAACCTGCCGCCCACGGGAAAGGTCCGGGTGATGTCGGAGGCGTAACCCTGGAACTCGCAGCCGGCGTCGATCAGGAGCAGGTCGTTAGCCTGCATCTGGCGGTTGTTGTCGCGATAGTGCAGCACGCAGGCGTTCGGCCCGGACGCGACGATCGACGGATACGCGACCGCCTGGGCCCCCGAACGGAGGAATTCGTGCGTGAGCTCGGCCTCGACCTGGTATTCGTACCAGCCGGCGCGGGCCCGCGACATGGCGCGGCGGTGCGCCGTGCTCGAGATCTCCGCCGCGCGGCGCATGAGCTTGAGCTCCTCGGCGTCCTTGGTGAGGCGCATCGCGGCGATTCCGGAACGCACGTCGATCACCGCCTCGGGCGCGGAGATGCCGGTGCGCACGCGGCCGCGCACGTCGTTGAGGGTGGCCGTGATGGCGTGGTCCCACTCCGGATACAGCCCCAGCGGCGTGTAGATCGCCGGGCGATCGCAGCTCCAGTCGGCGAGCCGCGCGGGAAGCTCGGAGATGGAATAGGCCTCGTCGAAGCCGAAGATTTCGCGCGCCGCCTCGGGACCGTAGCGGAAGCCGTCCCAGATCTCGCGCTCGGCGTTCTTGTCGCGGCAGAAGAGCACCTGGCGCGAATCGCCCGACTGAGCGCCGGCCGTCAGCACGATCACCGCCTCCGGCTCGGGAAACCCGGAGAGATAATAGAAGTGACTGTCCGCGCGATAGGGGAAGTGGGTGTCGGCGTTGCGGATGGCCTGCGGGGCCGTGGGAATCGCCGCGAGCCCGCCGCCGGTCTGCGAGCGCATTTCGGCGATGAGGCGAGCGCGGCGCTCACGGTGGTGATGGTGCGCGTGATTCATCTTCGGATTCGACGACAGGAACGGGAGAAGCCGCCATTATAGTAGGCTCGCCGGTGGCACGCCGCCCCATGGCGGTACCATTGCGCCGATGAGCGGAGATTCGCCCGCAGAGCCCCGGCCGGATCCGCGCGACGCGAAGCGGCGCTTGCGCGAGCGCGTGCTGCGCTCCCGCGACGCGCTGTCCGCGCAGGCCCGCGCGAGCTTCGGCGATGCGATCCGGGCGACGCTCGAGGCGCGCGAAGACTTCCGCATCGCGCGAACCGTCCTGCTGTCGCTCGCTTTCCGCAGCGAATGGGAGACGCGGCCGCTGTTTGCCGCCGCGCGCGCGCTGGGCAAGACCGCGGTCGCGCCGCGGGTGGAGCGGGCGAGCCGCATGCTCGAGCTCCGCGCCGTGGCGGACCTGGAGCGCGATGTCGCGCCGGGCTATCTCGGGATCTCCGAGCCGCTGCCGCACTGCCTGCGCATCGAGCCGTCGGCGATCGACTGGGTGCTCGTGCCCGGAGTTGCGTTCGACCTCCACGGGCACCGTATCGGCTACGGCGGCGGCTACTACGACCGGCTGCTGCCGACGCTGCGCGCGGACGCGCGCAGGGTGGCCGGAGCCTTCGAGCTCCAGCTCGTCGAGAGCGTGCCGGCGGCGGCGCACGATCTCAAGGTCGACGCGATCGTCACGGAGGCGCGTACGATCGTCCCGCGGCCCTGAAGCCGCGCCGCGCACCGCGGTCCCCGCTTCTAGAAGCCACTCTCAGCGCGTGGTAGCATCGCCTTGTCACCGCCGGCCGGCGGCTCCAGACGCCTCCGCAGGCACGACGTACCGACCCGGCTTCAGTATCGATCCCTTAGCGACGCGACCGAAATCAAGCGCGAGGAGTCTCCCATGGACATGCAGCCCGACATCGACCCCCAGGAAACGAGGGAATGGCTGGATGCGATCGAAGGTGTCATCGAGCACGAGGGGCCAGACCGCGCGCATTTCCTGATCGAGCAGCTGATCGACAAGTCGCGCCGGCGCGGCGCGTACGTGCCGTTCTCGGCCAACACCGCCTACATCAACACGATCCCAGCCGACCGGCAGCCGAAGATGCCGGGCGACCAGGCGATCGAAGAGCGGATCCGCAACTACGCGCGCTGGAACGCGATGGCGATGGTGGTCCGCGCCAACAAGCACACCAACGTGGGCGGCCACATCGCGAGCTACGCCTCGGCGGCGACGCTCTACGACGTCGGTTTCAACCACTTCTGGCATCCGGCCTCCGAGAAACACGGCGGCGACCTCGTGTTCATCCAGGGGCACAGCTCGCCGGGCATCTACTCGCGCGCGTTCATGCTGGGCCGCTTCACCGAAGAGCAGATGGACAACTTCCGGCAGGAGGTCGACGGCAAGGGCATCTCCTCCTATCCGCACCCCTGGCTGATGCCGGACGTATGGCAGTTCCCGACGGTGTCGATGGGCCTCGGCCCCCTGATGGCGATCTACCAGGCGCGTTTCATGAAGTACCTGCAGGACCGCGGGCTCGCGCGAACGGAAGGGCGCAGGGTCTGGTGCTTCTGCGGCGACGGCGAGATGGACGAGCCGGAGTCGATGGGCGCGATCGGCATGGCGGGCCGCGAGATGCTCGACAACCTGATCTTCGTCGTGAACTGCAACCTGCAGCGGCTCGACGGCCCGGTGCGCGGCAACGGCAAGATCATCCAGGAGCTCGAGAGCGACTTCCGCGGCGCGGGCTGGAACGTGATCAAGGTGATCTGGGGGACGCGCTGGGACGCGCTTTTCGCCCGTGACAAGAAGGGCCTCCTGCCGCGCCGCATGATGGAATGCGTCGACGGCGAATACCAGACGTTCAAGTCGAAGGACGGCGCGTACGTGCGCGAGTATTTCTTCAATACGCCGGAGTTGAAGGAGCTCGTGGCCGACTGGACCGACCAGGACATCTGGCATCTCAATCGCGGCGGCCTCGACCCGTTCAAGGTCTACGCGGCATACCACGCGGCGGTCAACCACAAGGGGCAGCCTACGGTCATCCTCGCCAAGACGATCAAGGGTTACGGCATGGGCGAGGCCGGCGAGGCGCAGAACATCACCCACCAGCAGAAGAAGATGTCGATCGAGTCGATCCGGGCGATGCGCGACCGGTTCCACATTCCGATCCCCGACGACAAGCTCGAGCAGATACCCTACATCAACTTCCCGCCGGGCTCGCCCGAGGCCGAATACATGAAGGCGCGGCGCATGGACCTCGGCGGCTTCCTGCCGACGCGGCGGCGGAAAGCCGAGTCGCTGACCATTCCCCCGCTCTCCAGTTTCGAGCGCTTCCTCAAGAGCACGGAGGAGCGCGAGATCTCGACGACGATGGCCTTCGTGCAGGTCCTGCAGACGCTCGTGCGCGACAAGAACATCGGCCGGCGGGTCGTGCCGATCGTTCCCGACGAGTCGCGCACCTTCGGGATGGAAGGCATGTTCCGCCAGCTCGGCATCTGGAACCAGCTCGGACAGCTCTACACCCCGCAGGACGCCGACCAGCTCATGTTCTACAAGGAGATCAAGGACGGGCAGATCCTGCAGGAAGGCATCAACGAGGCGGGCGCGATGTGCGACTGGATGGCGGCGGCGAGCGCGTATTCCACGCACGGCGTGCCGATGATCCCGTTCTACATCTTCTACTCGATGTTCGGCTTCCAGCGCGTCGGCGATCTCGCCTGGGCCGCCGGGGATATGCGCTGCCGCGGCTTCCTGCTCGGGGGCACCGCCGGGCGCACGACGCTCAACGGCGAGGGGCTGCAGCACGAGGACGGGCATTCGCACCTCATCTCGGCGACGATCCCCAACTGCGTGTCCTACGATCCTACGTTCGGCTACGAGGTCGCGGTGATCATCCAGGACGGCCTGCGCCGCATGTACGCCGAGCAGCAAGACGTGTACTACTACCTCACCCTGATGAACGAGAATTACCCCCACCCCGCCATGCCCGAAGGCGCCGCGGCGAACATCATCAAGGGGATGTATCAGCTCAAACCCGCCCCGGGCAAGGGCAAGGCGCCGCGTGCCCAGCTGCTCGGCTCGGGCACGATCCTGCGCGAGGTGATGGCCGCGGCCGAGCTGCTTGCTAAGGACTGGGGCGTCGAGGCCGATCTCTGGGGCTGCCCGAGCTTCACCGAGCTCGCTCGCGACGGCTACGCGGCGCAGCGCTGGAACATGCTGCATCCCACCGCCCAGGCGAAGCTCTCGCACGTGGAAATCTGCCTCAGGGACACGACGGGCCCGGTGATCGCCGCGACCGACTACGTGCGCGCTTTCGCCGAGCAGATCCGCGCGTTCGTGCCGCGCCGCTACGTCGTGCTCGGCACCGACGGCTTCGGCCGCTCGGACACGCGCGAGAAGCTGCGAAGTTTCTTCGAGGTCGACCGCTACTACGTGACCATCGCGGCTCTCAAGGCTCTTGCCGACGAAGGCACGCTACCCGCGGCGAAAGTCGCCGATGCGATCGCAAGCTACAGCGTCGATCCGGCGAAGCCTCTGCCCTGGACGGTCTAGCGCACGACAGATACGCCCTTCCGGACGCCGCACCAGCGGATACCTTCGAGGTTCCCGCGCCTCAACGTCGAACGAACAACAGCTCATGAGCACTATCGAGGTCAAGGTTCCCGACATCGGCGATTTCAAGGACGTGCCGATCATCGAGGTCTTCGTCAAGCCCGGCGACGCGGTCAAGGCGGAGGATTCTCTCGTCACGCTCGAATCCGACAAGGCGACGATGGACGTGCCGTCGCCGGCGGCCGGCACGGTCAACGACATGCGCGTCAAGCTCGGCGACAAGGTGAGCGAGGGCAGCGTGATCCTGACGCTGGATTCGGTGGCGGCCGGTGCCGCGAAGCCCGCGGCCGCCTCTGCCCCGGCGCCGCCCAGGCAGGACTCGCCGCCACCGTCGCGCCCGGCCCCGGCCGCAGGCGCCGGCAGCCCCGCTCCGAGCGCGGCAGCGAGTTCTGCGCGCAGCGCCCCGAGCGCTCCGCCGGGCCTCACGCTCGTCAAGGTTCCCGACATCGGCGATTTCAAGGACGTGCCGATCATCGAGGTCTTCGTCAAGCCCGGCGACGCCGTCAAAGCCGAGGATCCGCTGGTCACGCTCGAGTCCGACAAGGCGACGATGGACGTGCCGGCGCCGTCGGCAGGCGTGGTCAAGGAGCTCCGGGTCAAGCTGGGCGACAAGGTGAGCGAAGGCAGCGTGCTGCTCGCGCTCGAGATCCCGGGCGCGACTGGGCCCGCCACGGCCCCGAGCTCCGATGCCGCGCCGCCGGCCTCCGCGCCTGCGCCTCGACCCGCCGAGCCGACGTCTCCGGCGCGTCGCGAGGCTGCGCCTGCCGCGGCGCCCGCGGTCGACGGCGAGGCATTCCGAGGGGCGCACGCGTCGCCCTCGGTGCGCGCGTTCGCGCGCGAGCTGGGCGTCGACCTCTCCAAGGTCAAGGGCACGGGACCGAAGCAGCGCATCCTGCACGAGGACGTGCAGGCCTACGTCAAGCGCGCGCTGAGCGGCGCCGCGCCGGCCGCTGCGCCGGCGGCCGGCGGCTCCGGTGCCGCGCTGGGGCTGATCCCATGGCCGCAGGTCGACTTTGCGAAGTTCGGCGAGATCGAAAGAAAGCCGCTCTCGCGGATCAAGAAGATCTCCGGCGCGAACTTGCATCGCAACTGGGTGATGATCCCGCATGTCACGAATTGCGAAGACGCCGACATCACCGAGCTCGAGGCCTTCCGCGTCCAGCTCAACAAGGAGAACGAGAAGTCGGGCGTCAAGCTCACCATGCTCGCGTTCCTGATCCGCGCCTGCGTGGCGGCGCTCAGGAAGTTCCCGGACTTCAACGCTTCGCTCGACGGCGACAGCCTCGTCTACAAGAAGTACTTCCACATCGGCTTCGCCGCCGACACGCCGAACGGCCTCGTGGTCCCGGTGGTCAAGAACGCCGATCAGAAAGGCGTGCTGGCGATCGCGAAGGAGATGGGCGAGCTCTCGGCCAAGGCGCGCGAAGGCAAGCTCGGCCCCGCGGACATGCAAGGCGGCTGTTTCTCGATCTCGAGTCTCGGCGGAATCGGCGGGACGTACTTCACGCCGATCATCAACGCACCCGAGGTCGCGATCCTCGGGGTCTGCCGGTCGGTGACGAGGCCGGTGTGGGACGGCAAGGCGTTCGCGCCCCGCCTGATCCTGCCGCTGTCGCTTTCCTACGACCACCGCGTGATCGACGGCGCTGCGGCCGCGAGATTCAACAGCTTTCTCGCCGGCCTCCTCGGCGACATGAGGAGGGCCGTGCTCTGAAGCGCCTGCTCGTCGCCTGGCTGTTGCTCGCGGCGGCAGGCGGCGTCCGGGCCGCGCAGGAGATCGTGACGATTCCTACGCGGCAGGGCGTCACCGAGTCGTATCTCGTCATGCGCAACCCGCCATCGGCGAACCCGAAGGCGGTGATGCTCGCGTTCGTGGGCATCCCCGGCGTGGTCGGCCTCACGGGCAAGCAGGTTCCGCTCGGATTCGGACCCGGCGCCAACACCCTGCTGCGGATGCGCAACGAGCTCGTGGACGCCGACGTCGTCGAGGTCGCGGTGGACGCACCCTCCGACAAGCTTCCCCAGGGCATGAGCGACGAGTTCCGTCTCGGTCCCGACCACGCGACGGATATCCGCGCGGTGATCGTCGACGTGAAAAAACGCTTCCCCGACGCGCGAGTCTTTCTCGTCGGCCACAGCCGTGGCACGGTCTCGGCCGCCGCGCTGGGCGCGCAGCTCGGCGACGCGGTCCAGGGCGTGGTGCTGATCTCGAGCGCGACCAACCGCGACAAGCAGGGTCCGGCGCTCTCGGCCTTCGACTTCGCATCGATCAAGGTCCCCGTCCTGCTGGTGCATCACCGGAACGACGGCTGCTACACCAATCCGTATTCCAACGTCGCGGCTCTGGCGAAGAGCTTCACCCTGATCACCGTCGACGGCGGCGATCCGCCGCAATCAGGACCCTGCGACCCGCAGTCCGCGCACGGACTCTACGGCAGGGACGCCGCTGTCGCGCAGGCGATCAAAGGCTGGATGCTCGGCCGCGATTTCCCGCGCGAGATCCCATGAACCCTGCCCCAGGACGAGATCCGTGAGCCTGCTCGAAGTCACCGTTCCCGACATCGGCGATTTCAAGGACGTGCCGATCATCGAGGTATTCGTCAAGCCGGGCGATACGGTCAAGCCCGAAGATCCCCTGGTCACCCTCGAATCCGACAAGGCGACGATGGACGTGCCCGCGCCGAAGGCGGGTACGGTGAAGGCGCTTCGCGCCAAGCTCGGCGACAAGGTGAGCCAGGGCAGCGTGATCCTCGTGCTGGAAATCGATGAGGGCGCGGGCGCCAAGCCGGCACCGCGCGCCGCGGCGCCGGCGCCCGCGCCCGCGCCTGCGAAAGCGCGTGCAGAGGCCCCGGCGGTCGCGACGGGCGCAGGCGCCTACGCGGGCACGGCCGACGTGGAATGCCAGATGCTCGTCCTGGGCTCGGGTCCCGGCGGCTACAGCGCCGCGTTCCGCAGCGCGGACCTCGGCATGAAGACCGTTCTGGTCGAGCGCTACGCTTCACTCGGCGGCGTGTGCCTCAATGTCGGATGCATCCCTTCCAAGGCGCTGCTGCACATCGCCGGCGTGATGGACGAAGTCAAGCTCCTCGCCGAGCACGGTGTCGGCTTCGGTGCGCCGAAGATCGAGCTCGAGGCGCTGCGCGCCTGGAAGAGCAAGGTGGTCGGAAAACTCACCGGCGGGCTCGCAGGGATGGCGAAGGCGCGCAAGGTCGAGGTCGTCCGCGGCGTCGGCGCGTTCCTGGACGCGCATCACCTCGAAGTGGAGCTCACCGAGGGCACCGGGCAGGCCCGGGCAGGCGCGAAGAAGGTCGTGCGCTTCGACAAGGCGATCATCGCCGCCGGATCGCAGGCGGTGCGGTTGCCCTTCATGCCGGAGGATCCGCGCGTCGTCGACTCCACCGGTGCACTCGAGCTTCCGTCGCTGCCCAAACGCCTGCTGGTCGTCGGCGGCGGCATCATCGGCCTCGAGATGGGCACCGTCTATTCGACGCTCGGCGCGCGCCTCGACGTCGTGGAAATGCTCGACGGGCTCATGCTCGGCGCCGACCGGGACCTCGTCAAGGTTTGGGAGCGGATGAACAAGCCGCGCTTCGATCGCGTCATGCTCAAGACCAGGACCGTCGCGGCGGAGGCGAAGAAGGACGCGATCTACGTGAGCTTCGAGGGCGAACAGGCGCCGTCGGGTCCGCAGCCCTACGACATGGTGCTGCTCTCGGTGGGACGCAGCCCGAACGGCCGGCGCATCGCCGCCGAGAAGGCGGGCGTGACGGTCACCGATCGCGGCTTCGTCCCGGCCGACCGCCAGATGCGCACCAACGTCGCCCACATCTACGCGATCGGGGACATCGTCGGCCAGCCGATGCTCGCGCACAAGGCCGTGCACGAAGGTCATGTCGCGGCGGAGGCGGCGGCGGGAGAGAAGTCGTTCTTCGACGCGCGGGTGATTCCCTCGGTGGCGTATACCGATCCCGAGGTTGCCTGGGTGGGCTTGACCGAGGACGAGGCGAAAGCGAAGGGCGTCAAGCTGCAGAAGGCGGCCTTCCCGTGGTCGGCGTCGGGGCGCGCGATCGCCAACGGGCGCGACGAGGGTTTCACCAAGCTGCTGTTCGACGATGCTACGCACCGGGTCGTCGGCGGCGGCATCGTCGGCACGCACGCCGGCGACCTCGTGAGCGAGATCGCGCTGGCGATCGAGATGGGCGCGGACGCGGTCGACATCGGCAAGACGATCCATCCGCATCCCACGCTCTCGGAATCGGTCGGTCTCGCTGCGGAGCTCTTCGAAGGCGTGTGCACCGACCTGCCTCCGGCGCGAAAGAAGTCATGACCCGCGACGAGCAGAAGCAGCTCGTCGCGCGGGAGGCGCTCAAGTACGTGGTCGACGATGCCTACCTCGGCGTCGGCAGCGGCTCGACCGCCAATTGCTTCATCGACGAGCTCGCCAGGGCAAAGCGGCGCATCCGCGGAGCGGTGGCGAGCTCGGTCAGGACGGCCGAGCGGCTCAAGGGGCACGGCATTCCGGTCGTGGAGCTGGGCACGGTCGACGAGCTGCCGGTCTACGTCGACGGCGCCGACGAGACCACCCGGCACGGCGCGATGATCAAGGGCGGAGGCGGCGCGCTCACCCGCGAGAAGATCGTCGCCGCAGTCGCCGAGAAATTCGTCTGCATCGTCGACGCCTCGAAGCTGGTCGACGTGCTCGGAAGCTTTCCCCTCCCGGTCGAGGTGATTCCGATGGCGCGCAGTTACGTCGCGCGCGAGCTCGTGAAGCTGGGCGGATCGCCGCAGCTGCGCACGGACTTCGTCACCGACAACGGCAACCTCATCCTCGACGTCGAGGACCTGGAGATCCTCGATCCTGCCGACCTCGAAGGCAGGATCAATCACATCACCGGCACGGTGACCAACGGGCTGTTCGCCCGGCGCGGCGCCGACCTGATCCTCGTCGGCACCGACCGGGGCGTGGAGACGCTCGATCCACACCGGTTCAGCTAGCCGGGTTCGCGCCGGCGCAGCGAGGGGAGCCGGTCGCCCCGGCGTAGACCTTTCGATCCGCCGCGCCGAGGCGGATCGCACATCGGCTCGCGGCCTCCGCCGGAATGGCCGTTGGCGATCCGCTACAATGACCGCATGACCAACCTGAGCGTCCCCGGGCTGGACCTGCCGGCGCACATGCGAGAGATCGGCGAGCGCGCGCGCGCGGCGGCGCGTCAGGTCGCGCGCGCCGGCACGGGCACCAAGAACGCCGCGCTGGAGGCCGCCGCCGCCATCGTCGAGCGCGACGCCGCGCGGATCCTCGCCGCCAACGCCCGCGACGTCACCGCCGCCCGCGCCGCGGGCAACGACGCGGCCTTCGTCGATCGCCTCGCGCTCTCCGCCGATACGCTCCGGGCGATGGCGAGCGGCCTGCGACAGGTTGCCGCCCTGCCTGATCCCGTCGGCGAGGTGAGCGAGCTCAAGCAACGTCCCAGCGGGATCCGTGTCGGCCGCATGCGCATCCCGCTGGGCGTGATCGCGATCGTGTACGAGTCGCGGCCGAACGTCACCACCGACGCCGCCGCGCTGTGCCTCAAGTCGGGCAACGCGTGCATCCTGCGCGGGGGCTCCGAGGCGCTCCAGTCCAACCAGGCGATCGCCGCCTGCGTGCACGAGGGCCTGCGGGAGGCCGGATTGCCCGAGGAAGCGGTGCAGCTCGTCGGCACCAGCGATCGCGCGGCGGTGGGCCTGCTCGCGACCATGCAGGCATATGTCGACGTGCTGGTCCCGCGGGGCGGCAAGAGCCTGATCCAGCGCATCAGCGAGGAAGCCACCGTGCCGCTGATCAAGCACCTCGATGGCGTGTGCCACGTGTTCGTCGACGAGCACGCCGACGTCGAGATGGCGATCCGCGTCGCGGACAACGCCAAGACCCAGCGCTACAGCCCCTGCAACACGATGGAGACCCTCCTCGTGCACGCCGCGATCGCGCCGCGCGTCCTGCCGCAGCTCGCGAAGATCTACTTCGACAAGGGGGTGGAGCTGCGCGGCGACGCGCAGGCGCGGGCGGTCGTGCCGGGCATGAGCGCCGCGACTGAGACCGACTGGTACACCGAGTATCTCGCGCCGATCCTCGCGGTGCGCGTCGTCCCTTCGCTCGACGCGGCGATCGAGCACATCGCGACCTACGGATCGCAGCACACCGACGCGATCGTCACCGAGAGCTACGACAACGCCATGCGCTTCCTGCGCGAAGTCGACTCGAGCTCGGTGATGGTCAACGCCTCGACCCGCTTTGCCGACGGCTTCGAATACGGCCTTGGCGCCGAGATCGGCATCTCCACCAGCAAGCTCCACGCGCGGGGGCCGGTCGGCCTCGAGGGATTGACCAGCCAGAAGTGGATCGTGCTCGGGTCCGGCCAGATCCGCGCCTGATCGACGTCACCCCCGCGCGCGCGGAATCCACCGTCGTCCGGCCGAAAGTCACCGGATCCCGTTTTCGCCGGGACGACAAGGTCTCGAATGTCCTCTTCCGTCTCGGTCTCGATCTTCACCAACACGGCGATTGCCGCGTCGAAGGGCTTCGGCTGGTTCGTCACCGGATCGCCGACGCTGTTCGCCGAGATGGTCCACTCGTTCGCCGACGTGGCCAACCAGGTCCTGCTCAGAATCGGCGAGGTGCGCGGACAGCGGGGGCCGGACAGGGAGCACCCCCTCGGCCGCGGCCAGGAGAAGTTCTTCTGGGCGCTCGTCTCCGCGGTAAGCGTTTTCTTCGTCGGCTGCGGTCTCAACGTGTATCACGGCTTCCATGCATTGCTCGGACGGGCGACGGTCGAGCCGTTCACGGCGCTGGTCCTGGGCTTGCTCGTATTCGCGGCGGCGCTCGAGTCGTATACGCTGAGGGTCGCCGTGCGCGAGATCGGCGGCCTGCGCGGCGTGCTCAGGAACCGGCACCGGACGACCGTGCTGGCGGTCGTGCTCGAGGACGTCGTCGCGCTCCTCGGGATCTTGCTAACGCTCCTAGTGGCCGGCGTCTCCTTCGTCTGGGGACCGAAGCCCATCTTCGACGCGATCGTCGCGATCCTCGTCGGCGTCCTGCTCGGGATCATGGCGCTCTTCCTCGCCGCACTCAACCGGCGGCTCCTGATCGACGCCAACGACAGCGAGCTCGACCGCGAAGCGGCGAAGTTTCTCGCTCAGCGAGGCATCCCGGCCGACGTGACGTCGATCGTGGTCGACGACGACAGCGCGGTGGTGTTCGTTCGCGCCCGGGGACCGGTCGACTCTCACGCGATCGGCGAAGCCCTGAAGGCGCAGGTCCGCGACCGATCCGGAAAGAACGTCGAGCAGGTCTACTGGCAGTTTCCCGCGAAGGACGCGTAGAACCTGCGGCCGGGCCGAAGCGAAACGATGCCCGGGATCGCATCGGGCCGCGCCTCCCGGGCTTCGCTGCTGCGCACCCGGGCTAGGAGCTAGACTGCGCGCGCCGCTCGCAGTGTCTCGATCTGTTCGTCGCCGTATCCGAGCTCGCGAAGAATCGCCTCGGTGTGCTCGCCCAGCGCCGGCACCGCGTCCATGCGGTAGTCGAAGGCGTCGCTCGCTCCCGGCGGGACGAGCGCCGGAATGCGCCCGACCGCCGAACCGATCGACACCCAGCGTCCGCGCGCGGCGAGCTGCGGATGCGCCCAGAGCTCCTCCATCGTGTTCACCCGCGCATTCGCAATCTGCGCCGCGTCGAGACGGGTGACGACCTCCGGCGCGGTCAGCGCGCGGAACTCCCCGAGGATGATCGCCCGCAGCGCGTCGCGATTGGCGTGGCGACGCGCGTTGGCGTCGAAGCGTGGATCCTTCGCAAGCTCCGGCCGGCGCAGCACCTCGGCGCAGAACGCCACCCATTCGCGCTCGTTCTGCAGGCCCAGCATCACTATCCCGCCGTCGCCGGCCGCGAAGGGCCCGTAAGGATAGATCGTCGCGTGCGCCGCGCCGGAGCGCTGCGGCGCGCTCGCGCCTTCGAAAGCGTAGTACAGCGGGTAGCTCATCCATTCCGACAGCGCCTCGAGCATCGAGACGTCGATGCGGGCGCCCTCCCCGGTCTTCTGCCGCTGCAGGAGCGCGGCGAGGATGCCGGTGTAGGCGTACATCCCCGCGGCGATGTCGGCGATCGAGCAGCCCGCCTTCGCGGGCTCGGCCTCCGAGCCGGTGACGGACAGGAACCCCGCTTCGCTCTGGATGAGCAGGTCGTAGGCCTTCTTGTCGCGATAGGGACCGTCGGCGCCGTAGCCCGAGATGTCGCACACGATGAGCCGCGGATGCTGCGGACGCAGCGTATCGGCATCGAGGCCCATGCGCGCGGCCGCCCCGGGCGCGAGGTTCTGCACGAGCACGTCGGCCCGCGCGATCAGCGAGCGCAGCGCTTGCGCGGCTGCGGGCTGCTTCAGATCGAGGGTCAGGCTCTCTTTGGAACGATTGACCCACACGAAGTGCGATGAAAGGCCCCGGACCCGCTCGTCGTACGCGCGCGCGAAATCCCCGACGTCCGGCCGTTCCACCTTGATCACGCGCGCTCCGAGATCGGCGAGCTGACGCGTGCAGAAGGGCGCCGCGATCGCGTGCTCCAGCGAAACGACGACGATGCCGTCCAGCGGGCGCGTCGCGCGAGGCGAAGCGGCGGGCGGCACGGCGTTCAGCTCGAGGTCGCGGTGGCCCGCATGGCCGTGGCGCCCGCCGCGCCCTTCGCCCACAGCGACGCCGTGCGCTCGTCCTCCGGGCGCCCGCAGACGTCGAACGCCGTGCCGTCGAAGAGCGGCGCCAGCGCGCGAAACTCGAAGCGGCGCAGGACGGCCGCCGGGCGCTCCCGGCGCAGCAGATCGACGAGCAGCGTGGCGAGCAGCGGGCCGTGGACGACGAGCCCGGGGTAGCCCTCCACCTCCGTGACGTAGCGGCGATCGTAGTGGATGCGATGGCTGTTGAAGGTGAGCGCCGAGTAGCGGAAGAGCAGCACGTCGTCGGGCACGATCCGCCGCTTCCAGGTCGCGGGGCCGGGCGGCGTCCCGGCGTTCGCCGCACCGGCCCGCGCCTCGGCGGACGGCGGGTCGCGATAGACGATGTCGTGCTCTTCCGTGAGCGCGAGCCCGCCCGCGGTCGAGAGCTCGTGCCGCACGACGACGAAAACCAGCGCGCCGCTCTTTCCTGCCTTGGGCTCGACCGAGGCGATGCGCGAGACCCGAACGACTTCGTCGCCGATTGCGAGCGGCCGCAGCCACTCGATCCGGCTGCCCGCCCACATGCGTCGCGGCAGCGGCACCGGCGGCAGGAATCCGCCGCGCTTCTGGTGCCCGTCGGGGCCGACGTCGGACTCCCGGAACGACGGGAGAAAGTACAGCCAGTGCCAGAGCGGCGGCAGCGCGTCGCCGCGGCGCGGCGGGGGGTCATCGCGATCGAGCGTCGCGGAGAGCAGCTCCACCGGCCGCGGATCGATGACGTCGCTGCGCGTCTCGCTCCTGCCGATCCAGCTCCGGAGCTCGCCGGCGTCGATCTGCGATGTCGTCATGGCGCGCGGGTGAATGCGTGGATCGTCTAGACTCGAGTCCGCAGTACGGCGTCCGGGCGCTTGCGCTGCGCGGCGAGCCAGAGCGCGGCGAGCGCCACGACGGCGACGAAGGGCAGCGCCACGAGGTTCATCCGCTCCCAGCCCGCGCCGTCGACCAGCGCTCCCGACGACAGCGACGATACGCCCATCACCGCGAACACGATGAAGTCGTTGAGTCCCTGCGTCCGGGCCTTGTCCTGGGGCGTGTAGGCCTCGGTGAGCAGCGTCGTCCCGCCCGTGTACATGAGGTTCCACCCGACGCCCAGAAGCACGAGCGCGGTCCAGAAATGCCCGATCGCGCTGCCGGCGACCGCGACGCCAATGGCGCAGGCGACGAACGCCGTGCCGGCGACGATCACCCTCAACGGACCGTAGCGCTGAATGAGGCTGCCGGTCGCGAAACCCGGCGCGTACATTCCCACGACGTGCCATTCGATGACGAACGCGGCGGCGGCGTACGGGTGGCTGCAGAAGCTCATCGCCAGCGGGGTCGCGGTCATGAGCAGGTTCATCACACCGTAGCCCAGTGCCGCGGCGAGCGCGGCCACGATGAACACGGGCTGCGAGGCGATCGCCGAGAGCGGCCGCCCGCCTCCGTCGGCGGCGCGCGCAGGCATGGGAACCCGCACGCGCGACTGCACGCCCAATGCGACCAGCGCGAACGCCGACATGAGCAGGAACGAGCCGAGGAACGGCGCGGCCAGAAGCTCGCGTCCCCAGCGGCTCGTTTCCGGGCCGAGAAAGCCGCCCGCGATGCCTCCCGCGAGCACCAGCGATATCGCCTTGGCCCTGAACTCGGGCGCGGCGATCTCCGCCGCCGCGAAGCGGTACTGCAGCCCGAACGCGGTGTAGACGCCGAGCAGTGCGGTGCCGAGGCAGTACAGCGCGAAGCTCGCGAACGCGAGTGCCAGCGCGCAGGTGGCGCTCCCCGCGATCGCGACCAGCGAGCCGGTCATGAAGCCGCGGCGCCTGCCCACCCGAGCCATCCACAGCGAGGCCGGCATCGCCGCTGCCGCGGAGCCCAGAACGTACGTGGTCACACCGAGGGTCGCGAGCGCCTTGCTCGGCGCGAGGGCGTAGCCCACCAGCCCGTTCATCGCGATCAGCGCCGAGTTGTTGACGAGCAGCAGGGCCTGGCAGCAGGCGAGCAGAAAGATGTCGCGGTACGAAGTGCGCATCGGCGTCGCGAAGCGGCCGCACGGCGACTTGCATCGCGGCCGCCGGTGCACTATATCAGCGATTCGTCATCCTCGGCGAGGCGGCCGGCGGGCTTCAGATCGATGCAGGAAGCGATCCTCGACTTCTGGTTCGGGCCACCGGGCGCGGCGGAGTACGGCACCGAGCGCGACTACTGGTTCCGCAAGGATCCCGCCTTCGACGCGGCGCTCTCGGCGCGCTTCGGCGCCGCGATCGAGACCGCGCTCGCGGGCGGCTTCGCGGAGTGGACGACGCCGCGCGGCGAGCTAGCCCGCATCGTGCTTCTCGATCAGTTCACGCGCAACAGCTTCCGCGACACGCCGCGCGCATTCGCCGGCGACGCGCTGGCGCTCTCGTTCGCGAGGGAGGCCTGCGGCCGCGCCGACGACGGCGAGTTGATCGGCGTCGAGCGCTGGTTCATGTACATGCCCTTCGTGCACGCCGAGTCCCTGGCGGCGCAGGAGCGCGGCGTGGAGCTGTTCCGGCGGCTGCGCGACGAGACCGGGCTCGGCTCTCAGCTCGCCTGGGCCGAACGCCACGCCGAAGTCATTCGCCGCTTCGGCCGCTTTCCTCACCGCAACGCGATCCTCGGGCGCGAATCGACGCCCGAGGAGATCGCGTTTCTCGCGACCCCCGGCTCGCGGTTCTGAACGATCCCTGCCGATGACGCGCGCGCTCGAGCCGCTGGCGATTCTCGGAGGGACCTTCGATCCGATCCACTACGGCCATCTGCGCCTCGCCGCCGACGTCGAGGCCGCGCTCTCGCTGCCGGAGGTGCGGTTGATTCCCGCGGGCATGCCTCCGCATCGCCCGCCGCCCGCCGCCTCGCCCGAGGACCGCTTCGCGATGACGGCGCTGGGATGCGCGGAATTCGCGGGCCTGAGCGCCGATCGGCTGGAGATCGATCGCGCGGGGCCGAGCTACACCGTCGCCACGCTCGAGGCGCTGCGCGCGCGAGAACCCGGGCGGCCGCTCGCGCTCATCGTCGGCGCCGACGCCTTCGCCGGCCTCGCGCAGTGGTGGCACTGGGAGCGGCTGTTCTCGCTCGCGCACCTGCTCGTCGTCGAGCGCCCCGGCACCGCGCCGGTCGAGGAGGCACTCACCGGCGCCGTCCGCGCGCAGTGGGACCGCCATCTCAGCGGCGACGCATCGCGGCTGGAGCGGGCGCTCGCGGGATCGATCCTGCGCGTGAGCGTCACGCCGCAGCCGATCTCGGCGAGCGCGATCCGCGCCGAGCTCGCGCGCGGCAGGGCCGGCTTCGAGCGCGTCCGCGGTTTGCTTCCCGCGACGGTTCTGGACTATATTGACCGCAATCGTCTCTATCGCTCATCCCCGGATGCGTCCTAAGAAAATCGAGAAGACCGCAGTCGCCGCCCTCGAAGACATCAAAGCCCGCGATATCACCGTTCTCGATGTACGCAAGCTGACCACCCTCTGCGACACCCTCATCATCGCCACGGCCGAATCGGCCCGGCAGGTGAAGGCGCTGTCGCAGCACGTCCGCGACTCGCTCAAGGCCGCGGGCGCCACGATCCTCGGCGTCGAAGGCGAGCAGACCGGCGAGTGGGTGCTCGTTGACGGCGGCGATGTCGTCGTCCACATCATGCAGCCCGCGGCGCGCGCCTACTACCGGCTCGAGGAGCTGTGGACGCCGCCCGCGCCGTCGCGCCGCGCGAAGGCTCTCGCCTAGGCGCCGATGCGGCGGCCGTGAGCGCTCCCGCGCGCTTGCCGCAAGCGCCGACCGGGTGACCGAGAATCGACCGGAGGGGCATGAAGCTGCGGATCGTCGCGCTCGGTACTCGCATGCCCGCATGGGTCGACGCGGCGGTCGACGAATATCTTCGCCGGCTGCCGCGCGAGATGCCGGTGGAGCTGATCGAGATCAAACCCGAGGCGCGCGACCGCAGCAGGACGGCGAAGCAGATGCTCGCGGCGGAGGCGCACCGCATCGAGGCGGCGACGCAGGGCTCGCAGACGATAGCGCTCGACGAGCGCGGCGAGGCCTGGACGACCGCGCGCCTCGCGCAGCGGCTGCGCGACGCCCGTGACCATTCCGAGAATCTCGCCTTCGTCATCGGCAGCGCCGACGGACTCGGCGAGGACGTCAAGCGCAGCGCCGATGCCATCGTGTCGCTTTCCGCGCTAACATTGGCGCACGGCGTCGCAAGGGTCGTGCTCGCCGAACAGATCTATCGCGCGGCAAGCATGCTCGCGGGCCATCCCTATCATCGAGCATGAGCGAACCCTTCGTCATCGCCGAGCGGCCCTCGGTGTACCTCGCCTCGAAGAGCCCTCGCCGGCAGGAGCTTCTGCGCCAGCTCGGCATCGACTTCGTCGAGCTCAAGCTCCGCGAGGCCGCCGGCCGCGATCCCGACGTCGTCGAGGCGCCGCGCGAGGGCGAGGCGCCGATCGAATACGTCAAGCGCGTCGCGCGCCTCAAGGCCTCCGTCGCCTGGCACCGGATGACCCGGCGCAACCTCGCGCCCAAGCCCGTGCTCGCCGCCGACACCGAGGTCGTTCTCGACGGCGCCGTGTTCGGCAAGCCGAGGGACGCCGCGGACGCGATCGCGATGCTGAGCGTGCTGTCGGGGCGGACGCACGAGGTCTTCACCGCGGTCGCCGTGCGCTGGGAGGCCCAGCTCGTGCAGGGGGTCTCCTCCTCGCGCGTCGCCTTCCGCGCCGTGCCGAAGGACGAGATCGAGCGCTACGTCGCGACCGGAGAGCCCTTCGACAAGGCGGGCGCCTACGCGATCCAGGGCAGGGCCGCCGCGTTCATCCAGCACCTCGAGGGCAGCTATTCCGGCGTGATGGGCCTGCCGTTGTTCGAGACCGCGGAAATCCTCGCCAAGATCGGCTATCAGGTGCTCTAGAGCGATGAGCAACGAGATCCTCATCAACGTCACGCCGCAGGAGACCCGGGTCGCGGTCCTCGAGCAGGGCGTCGTGCAGGAGCTGCACGTCGAGCGCTCCTCCGCCCGCGGCCTGGTCGGCAACATCTACGTCGGCCGGGTCGCCCGCGTGCTCCCCGGGATGCAGTCCGCCTTCGTCGAGATCGGGCTCGAGCGCGCCGCGTTCCTGCACATCGCGGACATCTGGGAGCATCGCCAGAACGGCCACGAGAGCAAGCCCATCGAGCGCATCCTGCACGAAGGCCAGTCGCTGCTGGTGCAGGTGATCAAGGACCCGATCGGCACCAAGGGTGCGCGGCTGTCGACCCAGGTGAGCCTCGCGGGAAGGCTGCTGGTGTATCTGCCGCAGGATTCGCACATCGGCATCTCGCAGCGCATCGAGGACGAGGCCGAGCGCGAGAGCCTGCGAGGCAAGCTCCAGCAGCTTCTGCCGGAAGGCCTCGCCGGAGGCTTCATCATCCGCACGATGGCGGAGACCGCGACGGAGCGCGAGCTCCAGGCCGACATCGAGTACCTCACCAAGCTGTGGTCCGACCTCACCGCCAAGTCGGGGGCGCTGCCCGTGCCGTCGCCTATCTACCAGGATCTCAACCTCGGCCAGCGCGTGCTGCGCGACATAGCGACCGAGGAGACCACGCGCATCCTCGTCGACTCGCGCGAGACGCACCAGCACATGCAGGATTTCGCGCGCCAGTACACGCGCGGCATCCTCGACCGGATCAGCCACTACGGCGGCGAACGGCCGCTCTTCGAGCTGCACGGCGTCGAGGACGAGATCGAGAAGGCGCTCGCGCGGCGCGTGGATCTCAAGTCGGGCGGCTACCTGATCATCGACCAGACCGAGGCGATGACGACGATCGACGTCAACACCGGGGGCTTCGTCGGCGGTCGCAGCTTCGACGACACGATCTTCAAGACCAACCTCGAAGCGGCGCAGGTGATCGCCCGGCAGCTGCGCCTGCGCAACCTGGGCGGCATCATCATCATCGACTTCATCGACATGGAGAACGCCGACCACCGGACCGCGGTCCTGGCGGAGTTCAACAAGGCGCTGGAGCGCGACCGCACGCGGCTCACGGTCAACGGCTTCACGCAGCTCGGGCTCGTGGAGATGACGCGCAAGCGCACGCGCGAAAGCCTGGCGCACATCCTTTGCGAGCCTTGCGAGACCTGCAGCGGACGGGGCGAGATCAAGACTGCGCAGACCGTGTGCTACGAGATCCTGCGCGAAGTCGTCCGCGAGTCGAAGCAGTTCAACGCCCGCGAGTACCGCATCCTCGCGTCGCAGTCGGTGATCGACCTGTTCCTCGACGAGGAGTCGCAGAGCCTGGCGCAGCTCGGCGACTTCATCGGCAAGCCCATCTCGCTCCAGGTCGAGACGCTGTACACGCAGGAGCAGTACGACGTCATCCTCATCTGAACGCGAGGCGTCGCTGCTCGCGCGCGTGCGCGGGTTTCTCGCGCGGCTGTTCGGTCGCGCGCCGCCGCAGCCGGGGCGCTTCGAATCGGGAAGCAAGTTCTCCTGGCACGGCTGGATCGGGGTCGCGCCGTGGGTCTGGCCGTCGCGCGATTACCTGGTGTACGTTCCGCGCGGCTACACGCGCTGGCGGCGCCGCCCCATGCTGGTCCTGCTCCATGGCTGCCGCCAGACCCCCGAGGAGTTCGCCGGCGGCACGCGAATCACCCGATTCGCCGACGAGCACGGCTGGCTGGTGCTCATCCCGCGGCAGAACAAGCAGGCCAACGCCTGGGGGTGCTGGAACTGGTTCGACCGGCGGACCATCGCCGGCAACGGCGAAGCGGCGATCGTGGCCGCGCAGGTTCGTGCCGCGCGCCGGCTCTATCGCGCGCATCCGCGGCAGATCTTCCTCGCCGGCATGTCCGCGGGCGCCTGCCTCGGCGCGATCCTCGCGCTGCGCTTCGCCAAGCTCTTCGCCGGTGCCGGGCTGCACTCGGGTGTGGCCTGCGGCGCGGCGTCCAGCGCGGGCGAAGCGCTGCAGGCGATGACGGCCGGAGCCCAAGGCGACTTCGAGGCGGTGGCGCTCGAGGCCCGGGCGCAGACCTCGCCGCGAGCGCTGCCGCTGCCGGTGTGCATCGTTCACGGCGAGGACGACCGCGTCGTCGCCGGCAGGAATTCGGCGGAGCTGCTGCGCCAGTTCCTGCTCTTCGACGGCCGCATGGCGAAGGATGCGGGCGCCCTTCCCGACCCCGATTCGAGTTCCGCGACGCAGCTACCCAACGGCAGGACGCTCGCCCGTGAGGACTACCTGCAGGACGGTCGGCTGGTCGCGCGGCGCATCCGCGTCGGCGCACTCGGCCACGCCTGGAGCGGCGGAGACGATGCGTTTGCGTACAATGACAAGGAGGCCCCCGATGCCACCGAGCTCTTCGGCGAGTTCTTCGCCGTCCAGCTCTCCCGGCGCGGTTCGACGGCGACATGATCGGAGATGAGCGATGACGGTCCAAGGGATGAACCACTTCACGATCCTGACCGACGACGTGGACGGCACGATCGGCTTCTACGACGAGATGCTCGGGCTCAAGGCCGGGCCGCGTCCCAGGTTCACGTTTCCGGGCGCCTGGCTCTACGCGAACGGAGAGCCGATCCTGCACGTGATCGGCGGCCGGCCGAAGAGCGAGCTCAAGGCCGGGGTCATCGACCACATGGCGTTCAGCGGTCAGGGTCTCGGCGGCATCCTCGCGAAGCTCGAGGCGCGCCGCATCGCGCACGAGTGCCGCCGCCAGGCGGGCTCGGGCGTGTGGCAGGTCTTCTTCCACGACCCCAACGGCGCTCGCGTGGAAATCGACTTCCCGGCCGAGGAGAGCGCACCCGGCCGAGGATGAAGGTCGCCTTCGATCACCTCGTCGTCGCGGCGGCGACGCTGGAGCAGGGCGAGGATCACCTCGAGTTGGCGCTGGGCGTGCGCCCGCGACGCGGCGGCAAGCACGTCGCGATGGGCACGCACAACAGCCTGCTCAGCCTCGGGCCGCGGCAGTTTCTCGAGCTGATCGCGATCGACCCGGAGGGCGCCGCACCGGCGCGCCACCGCTGGTTCGCGCTCGACGCTCCGGCGATGCGCGAAGCGCTGAAGGCGTCGCCGCGGCTCATCCACTGGGCCGCGCGCACCGACGACCTCGAAGCGGCGCGGCGGCGCTCGAGCTCCGTCGACGTCGGTCCCGCGCGTCCCATGGAGCGCGGAGGGTTTCACTGGCAGATCACGATTCCGGACGACGGCCACCTTCCGGGCGATGGAATCTTCCCCACGCTGCTCCAGTGGCCCGATGCCCGCCATCCGGCGGATGGGCTTCCCGATGCCGGATTGCGCCTCGCGGCGCTCGCCGGCGCCCATCCGCAGCCCGCGACGATACGCACCGCGTTGGCGAGGCTCTCCCTCGACGACACGATCAAGGTCACGTTCTCCGCGACACCGCGGCTCGCGGCAATGCTGCACACGCCGCGAGGCACGGTGACGCTGTAGCCGGCCGGCGAGCGCAGCCCGCCGATGCACCGAAGCAAAGGCCCGGGTTATTTCGCGGCGTTCGCGGCGGCGAGCTGGCCGTAGACGACGCGGGCTATGGCGAGGAGCTGCCCGCGGTCGACGCGACCCGAGATCGCGTAGCCACAGTCGTCGTCGATCCAGTAGAACACGCCGACGCCGTCTTCGAAGGCGTAGCGGAAGGCGGTCTCGCCCGACGGCGAGCTGTCCTTGCGAACCAGCAGGGAAATGCGCTGGTGATCGGCTCCCTCGTACATGAAGAGCGCGCCGGGCTTCTCGTTGCCGGCCACGAGCCGGCCACCGACGAGGGCGAAGCCGACGCTGTTCAAGTCGGGGGCGTGCACCGCGAAGCCCAGCCGCTTGGACAGCCAGTTGACCAGGCGCTGCTCCTCGGTCGCCCAGATCTCCACCGGGCGATTGGCGTCGGAGGCGTACAGCACGTGGGTGAGCGCCGCCTGCTGCGGGAAGGTCACCGGAGTCCCGGCGAGCTGCAGCACTTCCCCGCGCCCATACCAGCCGGCGGCCAGCCCGATCGCCAGCGCAGCGACCGAGGCCGCCGCCGCCGGCAGCCACCGCGGCATCGTACGCCGCGGACGCTGCGCCGCCGCGGCGAGAAGGCGCTCGGGCAGAGGCTCGGCGAGCCAGGGATCGAGGGCGTCGCGCAGGAGCGCATTCTGGCGGCGGATCTCGCCGACGCGCGACGCGAGCGCCGGCTCGCGGGCGATGAGCGCCGCGAGCTCCTCCGCGTGCTCGCGCGGGAGCTTTTCGTCGGCGAAGGCGTGCAGGTCCTCGTCGCGGATGGGCTCGCTCACGCTTCAGCCTCTTTCAACGCACGACCTTGAGCGGCGACGGCGTCTCCGCCGTCATGCGGCGCAGCTTGTCGCGCGCCCGGGACAGCCGCGACATCACGGTGCCGATCGGCACGCCCAGCACGCCGCCGATCTCCTCGTAGCGCAGCTCCTCGACCGCAGCCAGGAGGAGCACTTCGCGCTGCTCGGTCGGCAGCCGCCCGATCTGCGCCAGGACCTCCACGAGCTCGACGCGGGTCGCCTGCGTCGGGCGCACCGGGATCTCCCAGCCGGCCGCGGGCCCATCCTCGGCATCGAGCGAGGCTTGGGCGAACTCGCGCTGCCGCATGGCGTACTGATTGACGTGAACGTTGTGCATGATCGTGAACAGCCACGCGCGCAGATCGCTCCCGGCGCGCCACAGCCGCCGCTTCTCCCAGGCGCGAGCGAGCGTGTCCTGCACCAGGTCGTCGGCGCGATGCGCATCGCCGGTGAGGATACGGGCGTAACGGCGCAGCCGCGGCAATGCCGCGACCAGGTCGGGATTGGGCAACGTCTCCGGCAAGGCCTGTACCCTGGTGATCCGAGCCGCCCCCCAAGCGTGCCCGACTCAACGCTCAAGCCCGGTGAAACAGCTCCTCGCGTCGATTTATTCCGTCGGTCCTCGCGTTGCGGCGCCAGGCTGAGCCGGCGGAGCGCCCGGCGGCGCAGCCGGAGGCTGCTTCCGCACCAGGCGCTGCATGGCGAGCGCGAGGCTCGCGCGCAGCCGCTCGGTGGCAAGGACCAGCTGGTGGATCTCGTTGGAGCTCGTGCGCTTCAGGCCCGCGACACCGAGATCGGCCTGCTGACCGACCGAGATGCGCTCCGCGGCCAGCGTCACGCGCTTGATCGGACGCACCACCGCGAACTGGATGAACAGGACCGCGATCACGAACGCGCTCGCGAGCAGCGCGAGCTGCAGCGGTCCGACCACCGCCGTCGTCACGTTCCAGAAGCTGCGGGCCGGCAGCCGCACGCTGATGATCCCCGCCACCTCGCCCTCCTTGAAGCCGAAGCCGCGCTCGGTGCCGTAGCGCGTCTTCACGTCGGCGGGCGCGTTCTCCGCGCTGGCGTGACACGGCAGGCAGGAGGCCTTCACGTACAGCGTGCGCGCGAAGCGGAAGCTGTCCGGCGTCATCTCGTAGTATTCCGGCAGGTGGTTGGCGCGGATGCGATCCAAGGCCCTTGCCTCGAACGGATCCGGCTTGTTGACCGGATTCATGTAGTTGTGCGAGGTCACCCGGAACTTGGCGGGCGAGTTCGACTTCTCGACGACTTCGGAGAACTCGCGCTGCGCGAGCGCCGGATTCTTGGAATAGAAGTGCCAGACGTCCGCCGGCGGCGCCGCCTCGGCAGCGCTTGCATCGGGCGCGCTCACCAGCGTCACCTGTCCCAGAAAGCTCTTGTTGTCGTCGCGCACCCACACGCGGCCGTATTGAGACACCCAGCTTCCGAAGGCGTCGACATTGTCGGCGACCGTCTCGGCCTGGGACTTGAGCTCGTTGCGGTACACGCTGTCGAGGACGAGAAAGAAGGAGCCGACGACGAGCAGCAGCGCGAGCAAGAACACGATCGTGAACTGGACGGTGATCGAGCGATTGAACAGCATGGAGCCGCCTCCTTTGCCTGGTTCCTGTCCTACAGCCGGATGCAGGCGAGCGCGTCGCTCACGAATTCCTGACGCCGCTCGGCGTCGTCGACGTGCTCCGCGAGAAGAGCCACGTACTGCTCGACGTCCGCCGGGCGGAGCTTGTTGCCGCTTGCGAGCCACGCACTGCGAGCGTCCTCGGCGAGCTGCCTGCCGAACGGCCCGACCGCGACGATGAAGAGCTGGTCGATCGCCGCGCACATGCGCAGCAGCGTCGGCAGCGCGCGGTAAGCGACCGCCATGCCGGCCTCACGCGCCCGCGACGCGCCAGGAACCGACCACGGGCGCGACCCGGCCTCGCGAAGCGGATGCGGCCATGCGGCACTGCCTCCCCGGAAGGGACCGTTCGACCGGTCTCGAAAGCGATAATCGTGCCCGACAACGCGGCCTACGGCAACTCCGCGGACGGCATCCGCGCCAGGACGATGCCGATCTTGCGCGCGAGCCCCCGCGCGTCGGGGTGACGCTCGTAGTAGCGCGGATTGGGCGCCATGGCCGCGAGCCGAGCGGCCTGCGCCGCATCGAGCGCTGCCGCTCCGACGCCGAAATAGTGACGCGCCGCGGCTTCGCAGCCGAAGATGCCGCTCCCCCACTCGATCACGTTGAGATAGAGCTCGAGGATTCGCCGCTTGTCGAGCATGGCTTCGAGCATGACCGTGAGGATAGCCTCCTCGCCCTTGCGCCAGTAGCTCCTCTCGGCGGACAGGAAGAGATTCTTGGCGAGCTGCTGGCTGATCGTCGATCCTCCGGCGACGATGCGGCCCTTGCGCAAATTCCTGTCCAGTGCAAGCTGTATACCTTCCCAGTCGAAGCCCTCGTGATCGACGAATCGGGCGTCCTCGGCGGCCACCATCGCCCGCTTCAGCTCGATCGAGATGCGCTCATAGGGCACCCAGCGGTACGCGAGGCGGGCGTCGGGTCGCTGCACGCGCAGCTCCGCGAGACGCGTGGCCATGAAGGCGGTCTCCTGCGGCGGATGGTCCCGCCACCACCAGATGTGGGCTGCGTACCACGTCTGCAGGAGGACGAAGCCCGCGGCCGCCAGCGCGACCGTCCAGAGCATCCCGCGGACGAGCCTGCGCATCGAGCTCAGGCGCCGGGCGGCCGGCGGCCCGGACGATCCGCGCGCGGCTCGCTCACTCCGAGGTCAGCGAGTCGCCTGGCGCGAAGGTCCAGGTGCGGGTGATGTAGAGAATATCGGTATCGCGCCTGATGTCGGCCGGGAGCGGCGCGAAAGGCGCCGCCATCTCGACGATCCTGCGCGCCGCGGCATCGAGGATCTTCTCGCCCGAAGGCCGGTCGATGGCGATGCTGTCGAGGCTCCCGTCGGCGCGAATGCCCACCGTCAGCAGCAGGCTGCCGTAGAGCCTCCTCTCGCGCGCGGCTTCCGGATAGTTGAGGTTGCCGACGCGCTCGACCTTCATCCGCCAGTCCTCGACGTAGCGCGCGAACCGGTACTCTTCGGCGCGCGCTCCCACGAAGCGCCGCTTGGGCCGCTTCGCGTAGGCGTCCATCTCCTTGGCGATCTGGGCCTCGAGCCGCACGGCTTCGAGCGTGCGCTGCAGGATCTCGGTGGCGGTGGGCAGCTCCGTCGGCTCATCGGCATCGGCGGGCTTCGGCGCCGGCGCGGCGACCTCGGCCTGGGACTTGAGCTGCGTCATCATCTCCTTGGCGTGCTGCTCGAGCGACTCGACCTTCTGCGTCGCGACGGCGAGCTCGTGGCTCGTGCTCTCGCGCGGCAGCACCGGCAGCGGAGTCTTGGCGCGGCGATTGGCGTCCGTGTTGCCGCCGCCGTCGAGGCGATGCTGGGCGAGGATCTCAGCCTTGGTCGGCTTGGTCGTCGACTTGGCGTTGACCAGCGCGACCTCGAGCGGCGGGGTGTTGCGGTCGAGCGAGGAGAGGTCGAAGGGGCTGAAGCGGATCACCAGCACGAGCGCGTGCAGGACGATCGAGGAGACGAGCGCGATCTTGAGCAGCCGGTCGGCAGGTGCCCGCTCGCCGACGATGAACGGCAGCGACATGGTCCGCGTTTCCGGGATCGGGATGGCCTGCGCGGGCGGAGCCGCAGGCTTGCGCGGCGCAACGACGCGCAATGCAGGCGCAGCTCTCTGGCGCGCGGACCTGGCGGGCATTTGGGCCGGAAGTATATATCCCAATGGCATGCCGGCGGCCAGTCCGGGAGGCGGACGGTCTTTTTTGCCGTTCGTGCGGCGGCGGCCTCAGCGGGCGTCCAGCCCTCCGTACCGAGCCTCGAGCGTCGCCTCCAGCAGATCGATCCGGCCGATGACCAGCCGGACGCGCGTTTCCGGCGCGAGCGCCGGGAGGTCGGCCACGCGCAGGACGAGCGGCAGCCCGTCGAAGCGCAGGAGGTTCTCCCGCAGCACGGTGGCGGTCGCTTCGGTCGCCTTTTCCTGGGTGAGCCAGCGCAGGCACCAGTAGTGCTCCATGCGGTTCTGGAACTCCGCGTACTGCGCGTAGGTCGCCTCGAAGTCGGCGGTCGCGGCGAAGAGCTCCGCGTCGCCCGCGGCATACGGCGGCTTCGCCCCGGAGACGAGCGCGAGCAGCTGGCGCTGGTTCACGAGGTCGCTGTACCGGCGCAGCGGCGAGCTGGCCCAGAGGTACTGCGGCACCCCGAGGCCCTGGTGCGGCTCGGGCACCGTGCTCATCTTCACTTTGCCCGAGGCCTGCGCTCGATAGAGTCCCGGTGCTCCCGCGTCGGCGAGCAGCTTGCCCCAGGTGCTGTTGACGAAGATCATCAGCTCCGCCACCAGCTTGTCGAGGGGCGAGCCGCGCGGCCGCGGCAGGATCGTCACGCGGCCGTCGGGCGCGGCGTCCCAGTCGACGTGGAAGCTGTAATCGATGCGGGGGATCTCGGGCTTGCCGCGCGCCGCCTCGAGCTTCTGCGCGAGCCGCCAGAGCGCGCGCAGCTCGTCGGTCCATCGAGGCTCGTCGGGCGCCGCCGCGGCGGCGAAGCGCTCGTCGATCGCGTCGAGGCGCAGGTTCTCCGCGACCTGCACGCGCTCGACCCGGGTCGCGTGCCTGATCGGCGTTCCGTCGTGCGACGTCTCCACGTAGAGCGAAAGCGCCGGTGGCGCGGTCTCGGCCGCCAGCGTGAAGCGCCCGATGACGCTCTCCGGCAGCATCGTGATCTTGCGCCCGGGCATGTACACCGTGGACAGCCGGGCGCGCGCGATCTCGTCCAGGCTCGAGTCGCGCGGGATCGCCAGCGCCGGGGCGGCGATGTGGATGCCGATCTCCAGATGGCCGTTGGCGAGAGCGCGCACCGAGAACGCGTCGTCGATCTCGGTGGTCGACGCGTCGTCGATCGAGAACGCGTGCACCGGCGCGAGCGGTAGATCCCGCAGCTCCGGCGGATCCGGCGCCGCGTCGAAGGCCGGGAACGCGGTCCCGCGCGGAAACGCCTCGAACACGAAGCGCTCGAAGTGATAGTCGTGCGTCGACGCAATGGCGCCGCAGGCCGCGAGCAGCGCCCGCGGATGGGTCTGCAGCGCCTCGCAGGCCGCGGCCACCGCGCGCGTCTCAAGCGCGAGCTTGTCTGGCTTGTACAGGAGCATCGGCAGGCGCTCGCGAATGCGCTCGGGAATCCGATGGGCCTTGAGCTCCTCGGCCCAGGCGGCCACTTGCTCGGCCTCGCGCTGCTTGCGCTCGGTGCCCGCGAGCGCGGCCTTGAGCGCCTCGGGCGGGGCGGCGCGATAGCGCCCCTTGCCCCTGCGATAGAAATGCATCGGCGAGCGATGCAGGCAGATCGCCAGCGCCGCGGCCTCCGCCGGTCGCGGCGCGCGCCCGAAGTATTCGCCGGCGAGCTCGGAGAACGCGAACTCGCGCTCGCGGCTCACCTCCCAGAGAAAATTGGGATCGAGCTCCCCGGCGATCGTCTGCGCGTCGGTGAGCAGTGCGGACGGCGAGGGTTCGGCGAAGCGCAGAAGCACGTTGGCGGCCTTGATCTTGAGCCGCTTGCCCGAAGCCGCCTCGACCTGCAGCGAAGTGTCGTTGTCGACGAGGACCGTTCCGGCCTTGAACGCGCCGTCGTCCTCGAAAAAGACGTGCATGGGCTTTTCGGGGAGCGGCGGCGAACGCGAGCCGCTCGCGGACGGGAAGTCGGGCCGGAATTATACCGTAGCGACAGGGCCGGACCGGGCGTTGCGCCGGCGTTCGCTTTGCCTCAGCATGAGCGCTTCTCTCGTCGTCGAACCACCACCATGGATTTCCGCCGCCTGGGCGACTCCGGCCTCGAAGTGTCCGTCATCTGCCTCGGCACGATGATGTTCGGCGATCGCACCGACGCCGCGACCGCGCAGCGGATCGTCGCCTCCGCGTTCGACGCCGGCGTCAACTTCATCGATACCGCGGACGTATACGCCAAGGGCGCGTCGGAGGCGATCGTCGGGCCCGCGATCGCCGCGAATCGCGGGCACTGGGTTCTCGCCACCAAGGTAGGCAACGTCATGACCGCGCGGCCGCGCGACGGAGGACTCTCGCGACGCTGGATCCTGCGGGCCTGCGACGACAGCCTAAAGCGCCTCGCGACCGACTACATAGACATCTACTACCTGCACAAGGACGACACCGAGACGCCGCTCGACGAGACCGTCGAGGCGATGGGCGATCTGATCCGCAGCGGCAAGGTCCGGTACTTCGGCGTTTCGAACTACCGCGGCTGGCGCATCGCCGAGGTCGCCGCGCTGTGCGCGGAGCTCGGCGTGCCCCGGCCCGTGGTCTGCCAGCCCTACTACAACCTCTTCAACCGTTCGCCCGAGGTCGAGGTTCTTCCCGCCTGCGACTACTACGGTCTGGGCGTCGTGCCGTACAGCCCGCTCGCGCGCGGCGTGCTCACCGGCAAGTACCGTCCCGGAGCCGAGCCGCCCGTCGATTCGCGCGTGGGCCGCAAGGACAAGCGCATCATGGAAACGGAGTTTCGCGCGGAGTCGCTCGCGATCGCCCAGACGCTGCGCACGCACGCGGAGAAGAAAGGGCTCACCGCGACACGGTTCGCGCTCGCCTGGGTGCTCGCCAACCGGATCGTGAGCTCGGTGATCGCCGGGCCGCGCACGTTCGAGCAGTGGACCGACTACCTGACCGCGCTCGGCACGAGCCTCGACGCCGAAGACGAGACGCTGGTCGATTCCCTGGTCAAGCCCGGCCACCCGTCGACGCCGGGGTACAACGACCCCGCCTATCCCTTCTACGGCCGGCTGGTCTAGCTCAGGCTGAGCGCTCAGCTCGATGGCGTCCGCGGTTGCGCCTCGTCCTGGCGCTCGCTGCCGCTCACCCGGGCTGCTGCGCTCTACTCGTTCGCGACTCCGTGCGGGACGTGCCCGGCCGCGACGTGCTTCGCCGCAGCCTCGACGTGCGTACGCTGGTCGTCGAAGTAGAAATCCGCGCCGAAGGCCCGGAGGAACTCACCCTTGTCGAGCCCGCCCAAAAAGAGCGCCTCGTCGATGCGGATCTTCCACGCCCGCAGCGTCCGGATCACCCGCTCGTGCGCGGGCGCGCCGCGCGCGGTCACGAGCGCGGTGCGGATCGGGCTCCTGTCCTCGGGGTAGTCGGACTGGATCTGGTGGAGCGCGGCGAGGAACTTCTTGAATGGACCGCCGGGCAGCGGATCGCGCGCCGACTCGACCTCGCTCTTCGCGAACGCATCGAGGCCGCCGGCCTGGTAGACGCGCTCGGCCTCGTCCGAGAAGATGACCGCATCGCCGTCGAAGGCGATGCGCAGCTCGTCGGTCTCGTTCCTGTAGATGCTGGGAAAGATCGTCGCCGCCGCATAGCCGTCGTCGAGCGCACGCTTGACGTCCTCGGTGTCGGCGGACAGAAAGAGGTGCGAGCCGAACGCCGGCACGTAGCGCGAGGTGGGCTCGCCCTTGGTGAACGCGGCGCGGCTGATGTCGAGCCCGTAGTGCTTGATCGAATTGAACACCCGCAGCCCCGTGTCTGCCGAGTTGCGCGACAGCAGGATCACCTCCACGTACTGCTTGTCGGGGCGGTTGAGGCGCAGCAGCTTCTTCACCAGGGTGAAGGCGGGCCCGGGCGCGAGGAACTCGTCCTCGTGCGCGATCTGGTAGCGCTGATACGCATCGACGCCCTGCTCGGTGAAGATGCGGTGGCTTTCCGACAGGTCGAACAGCGCCCGCGACGAGATCGCCACGACCAGCTTGTCGGCGAGCGTGGGCTTGGGCATGTCCCATCTTAGCAGGCCGATCGGACCGTGGCGCGGAGGCTACATCGGCGCGCAGAACACCGGGCCTTCCTCGAGCCAGCCCGTGGAGCGCATCTGCTCGGCCTCCGCGGCATCCACCACGTAGCGGTGCCGCACCTGAGTGACGTCGGAGCCGCTGCGGAAGAAGCGGATCACCGGCGCGGTCCCCGCGCTGCAGGTTCCGGCGACGGGCACGAGCGTGCGGAACGCCGTTCCCTCGTAGACCCAGTAGGGGTTCGCGGCGACGATCGCACACTCGTCGGCGGCGGCGGTGTAGAAATGGGAATTCGGACCGATGTCGGGCGTCCCCGTGAAGCGGCACACCGGAAGCGTCCCCGGCGCGGCGCCGTCGGCGGACCAGGCGTGGAAATGGTAGCCGGTGCGCAGCCACAGTCCGCTCGCGTCGAGGACTGCCTCTTCGGCCGCCGAGCCCGTCAGGAAATAGTGCTCGGCGGGCGGATAGACGAACTCGACGATGTCGGCGTCGGACGGGGGCAGTGCGTCGGCGGAGCCCGTGCCGCTCAGGGAGAGGAACGCGAGATTCGCGAGCTGGGGCGAATCGACCACCAGCTCCGCGGGCCGCGGGCCGAGCGCCGCCGGCGTGAAGAAGAAGGTGAGCGTGCACGAGCCTCCGGGCGCGATCGCCCTGCCGACCTTGCAGCTGCCGGTCACGCTGTAGTCGTAGGGGTCGACGCCATTGATCACCAGCGCGCTCGGGACGAGCGCCGCGGGGCCCGCGTTGACGAGCGCGACCGCGATGCCGGCGGACGTGCTGCCCAGCGGCTGCGGCGGAAACGCCACGGCCGCGGGCTCGAACGAGAGCGCGGCGGTTCCCGCCTGCGCATCGACGCCGCGACCGTAGAAGGCGATCAGCTCGTCGGGATCCGCGCTCGAGTTGTGCAGCCAGAGTCCGCCCGAGGTCTGGCCCGTGGCAATGGGCGCGAGCGTCACCGCAACCGCGCAGGTCGCGCCGGGCGCGAGCACGAGCCCGGCGGCGCAATCGGTGGCGACGTGCCAGCTCGGACCGGTCACCGGGTCGGGCGAGACGTCGGTGAACGACCACGGCGCGTCGCCGCAGTTGGCGACGGTCACATCGGCGGTCGCGCTCGCGCCGACCATTACGTTGCCGAACTGCAGCGTCTGCTGGCTCGCGCAGAAGCGGCCTTGCGCGGCCGCGCCGCAGGAGAAGGCGAAGGCGAGAGCGCCCAGGAAAGCGGTGAGTCGGTTCGTAGCGCTCGCTCCGACTGCGCGCGTCAGGCCGCGCGCCGCATCCCCTCCCCGAGATCGGCGAAGACCGCGCGCACCTGCTCGACCGCCCAATCGATTTCCTGCCGTCCGATGTACAGCGGCGGCGCGAAGCGCACGACCGTGTTGTGCGTGTCCTTCGACAGCACCCCGCGAGCGAGCAGCCGGTCGACGATGGTCCGCGCATCGGTTCGGCGCGTGTCGACCTCGAGTCCGACGAACAGGCCCTTGCCGCGGATCTCGCGGATGAGCGGGCTCTTCACCGTGCGCAATTGCTCGAGCAGGTGCGCGCCGGACTCCGCCGAGCGCTCGATCAGGCGATCGTCGAAGAGCACCTCCAGGGCCTCGAGGGCGACCGTCGCGGCGAGCGGGTTGCCGCCGAAGGTGCTCCCGTGATCGCCGGGGCGGAAGACCTGCATCAGCTCGTGGGTCGCGACGAACGCCGAGACCGGCAGCATCCCGCCGCCGAGCGCCTTGCCCAGCATCAGCCCGTCGGGCCGCACGCCCTCGTGCTCGCAGGCGAGGAAGCGGCCGGTGCGGCCCATGCCCGTCTGGATCTCGTCGACGAGGAGCTGCACGCGGTGCTTCCGGCAGATGCGCGCACACTCCGCGAGGTAGCCTTCCGGCGGCACGACGATGCCGCCTTCGCCCTGGATAGGCTCCACCAGGAACGCTGCGGTCTGCGGGGTGATCGCCGCCTCGAGCGCCAAGGCATCGCCGAAGGGCACCAGCCTGAACCCGGGCGCGAACGGACCGAAGCCGTCGCTGTACTGCGGGTCGGAGGAGAACCCGACGATGGTGATCGAGCGCCCGTGAAAGTTGTTCTCGCAGACGACGATTTCCGCCTTGCCCTCCGCGATGCCCTTCACCCGGTAGCCCCACTTGCGCGCGGCCTTGAGCGCGGTCTCGACCGCTTCGAGCCCGGTATTCACCGGCAGCGCGCGATCGAGCCCCGTGAGCTTCGTGAGCTTCTCGAGAAACGCGGGGAGCCGGTCGGTGTGGACGGCGCGCGACGTCACCGCGAGGCGCTGCGCTTGCGCGATCAGCGCCTGGACGATGCGCGGGTTCGCGTGGCCGTGACTCACCGCGGAGTACGCGGAGAGCATGTCGAGATAGCGCCTGCCGTGCTCGTCCCAGAGCCACACGCCCTCGCCGTGCGCCATCACGACGGGGAGGGGCTCGTAGTTCCAGGCGCCGTAGCGGCGCTCCGTGTCGATGTACGACGAGCCCGGTGCGGGGAGCCCCGCGGAGCGGTGGTCGGCGCGCTGGCCGGATCGAATATGGGTCTTCATGCTGCACTCCTTCGACTCGAGGGTTGCCCGGTCGTTCCGGTGGAACCTCACGACGCCGCGCTCCTCGTGAGAGCGCGCCGTCGACTTGCCGTTGATGGATGGCGAAACGACTGCAGTCGCGGATCCCGACGCGCGGGACCGCTGCGAATCAGGAAGAGAGCGTTGCTTTACTTCGCCAGGACATGCGCGACATTTTACCCGCGTCCGCATTGCGCTGGTGTTGCAACGCAATACCGGATCTGTCGATCACAGCAGGCCCCTCGCTCGAGAGAGCGGCGCGCATCCCTGCTAGCGGAGGTTCCACTTGACGACGATCTTGTCGAGCGTCCCATCGCTCCGGAGCGCGGCGAGCGCCGCGTTGATCCGGCCCAGGAGCTCGGCGTCGCCCTTGCGCACGGCGAGGCTGATCGTCGCGGAGAGCTCGGATTCGTAGGTCGGCACCAGCCGAGCCCGCAGGCTCACGTTCTGCGCGAGCTGGTAGGCGAGGATAGGCGCGTCGCCGAAGCCCGCGACGAGCCGCCCCTGGCTCACCTCGCGCAGGATGTCGGCGAGCGAGGGGTAGAGCTTGATCTCGGCAAAATCCCCGGCGCGACGCAGAAAGTCGACGTACACCGTGCCCGTCTGCGCACCGACGATCTTCCCCTTGAGGTCGTCGAGCGAGCGGTACTCGGTCTTGTCGGTGATGTTGACCACCAGGCCTTCGGGACACGCAAACACCGGATCGCTGAAGTCGATCACCTCGCGCCGCGGCGCGGTGACCAGCATCGCCGCCCCGATGATGTCGATGCGCTTCTCGGTGAGCGCGGGAATCAGCGACGCGAACGGTGTCGCCTCGATGTTCACGGCGAACCCGGCTTGGTCCGCCACCAGGCGCACCACGTCGACCATCGCGCCTTGTATGCTGCCGGTCTTGGGGTCGAGATAGCTGAAGGGAATGCCGGTCGGCGTCGCGCCGACGTGGTAGGTCGGCGCCTGAGAGCGCGCGGGCAGCGCGACGCCGAGCGCGGCGCCGCAGAGGAGACCGATCGAACGCCGGCGATGCATCCTTCCTCCGAGCCTATTTGAAGTCGCCGCGATGTTACCGGGCATCCTCTCGGCGCGGAAGCCTGGCCTCAACTGGCCGCGACCCCGATGAAGCGCAGCACCGCCGGTATCTGCGCCGCGAAATCCTGGAAGCCGTGGTCGCCGCCCCCTTGCACCGATTGCCAGGCGCCGGCATACATGCGGACCGCCGCGCGGTAGTCGAGCACCTCGTCACCCGTCTGCACGAGCAGCAGATAGCGCTCCGGCCGCGTCGGTCGGACGACGGCGAAAGCGGCGAGCCGGGCGACGTCCTCGGCGCGAAGCTCGTAGGACTCGTGCGTATAGAGGTTGCGCTGCGGGCCGACGTACGCCGCGAGATCGAGCTCGGGATGGATCGCCGGGTTGACGAGGACCGCTTTCGCCGAGTAGCGCTCGGCGAGCCAGGTCGCGTAGAAGCCGCCCAGCGAGCTGCCGACGAAGGCGAGCGACGCGCCGCCTGCGCGGGCTCGATGCTCCGCCCACGCGGAAACGCTGCCGATCGCCTCGTCGGGCCGGTGCGAGAGCTGCGGCATGAAGTACTCCGGCCGCCGCCTCTCGGGCAGCGCGGCGACGGCCCGCGCGAGCAGCCGCCCCTTGATGGAGGCGGGCGAGCTGTTGAAGCCGTGCAGGTATGCGATGCGTGGCGCGGAATTCACCGCCGTTCGTCCCGGGCCGGATCGCGGGCGAAGCAGCTCATGCCTGCTCGGCGGCGAAGCGGGAGAGCAGTTTGTCGTGGATGCCGCCGAAGCCGCCGTTGCTCATGACGAGGACTTTGTCGCCGGGACGCGCGGCGGCGACGATCGCGTCGATCAGCTCCGGAAGCGCGCCCGTCGTCAGCGCCCGATCGCCGAGCGGCGCGAGCGCCTGCGCAGGATCCCAGCCGAGCTTGGGCGCGTAGCAGAACACGAGATCGGCGGCGGCCAGGCTGCCCGGAAGCGCGGCCTTCATCGTGCCGAGTTTCATCGTGTTCGATCGAGGCTCGAGCACCGCCAGGATGCGCGCGTCGGGCGCATGGCGGCGCAGCGCGGCGACCGTCGCGGCGATCGCCGTCGGATGGTGCGCGAAATCGTCGTAGACGGTGATACCGCGGACGGTCCCGCGAACCTCCAGCCGCCGCCTGACGCCTCGAAAGCTCGCGAGCGCCGCGATGCTCTTCGCCACCGGGACGCCGACGTGCGCCGCGGCCGCCACCGCAGCGAGCGCGTTCAGCCGGTTGTGCGCGCCGATCAGCGCGAACGGCGCGAGCACGCCCTCGGCATTGCCGGCGCGGGCGATCGCGCCGTCGGCGGAGATCGTCCACTGCGCGCCGTCGACGCCGAAACGCTCGACTTCGCTCCAGCAGCCGCGCGCGAGCACGCGAGCGAGGTTGGCGTCCCCGCCGTTGACCACCAGGCGGCCGCGCCGCGGAATCGTGCGCACGAGATGATGGAACTGCGTCTCGATCGCGCCCAGGTCCGGGAAGATGTCCGCGTGATCGTATTCGAGGTTGTTGAGGATCGCGGTGCGCGGCCGGTAGTGGATGAACTTGGAGCGCTTGTCGCAGAACGCGGTGTCGTACTCGTCGGCCTCGATCACGAAGTACGGTGTCCCGGTCAGGCGCGCCGAGGCGGCGAAGTCGATCGGCACGCCGCCGATCAGGAAGCCCGGATCGAGGCCGGCGCGATCGAGGATCCAGGCGAGCAGCGCCGTGGTCGTCGTCTTGCCGTGCGTTCCCGCGATCGCGAGCACCCATTTGTCGCGCAAAACGTTCTCGGCGAGCCACTGCGGGCCGGAGGTATACGCCCGGCCGCTGTCGAGGATCGCCTCGAGCAGCGGATTGCCGCGCGCGATCGCGTTTCCGACCACGAAGACATCGGCGTTCGCGGCGACGGTGCCGAGCTGTCCGGCAGCGTAGCCCTCGGTGAGCTCGATGCCCAGCGCCGCGAGCTGCGTGCTCATCGGCGGGTAGACGTTCGCATCGCAGCCGGTCACCGCGTGGCCGGCCGCCCGGGCGAGCGCGGCCAGCCCGCCCATGAACGCGCCACAGATGCCGAGGATGTGCAGGCGCATCATCCCGCCACGCTCGCGAGGCCGCCGACGACCGAGTGCCGCCGCCAGTGCATCGCAAACCAGGCGTAGGCTGCGATCTCCGCGATCAGGACAACGCCGAACGCGGCGCGCAGCCCGCCCGCGAGGTCGAGGCCGAACGTCGCCCGGGACGCGTCGGCGATCGCCCCGATGCCCCACTGCACCACGAAGGAGGTCGAGAACATCACGAGGTTGAGCGCGGTGCTCGCCCGCCCGGCGAGCTCGCGCGAGAAACCCTCGTTCAACAGCAGGTAACCCAGGATGTTGACCGCCGCGGTGAGCCCATAGAGCGCCCATAGAAGGTAGGTGAAGGGCACGGCTGAGGTCGCGATCAGCGCCAGCATCGCGACCTGCAATCCGTAGCCGCCGAGCACCAGATGCCGCGGCGCGATGCCCAGGCGCGCGAGGCGCGTCGATGCGAGCGCGACGAAGGCATAGCCGGCGAGCGTGGTGAGCCCCATGGCGAGCAAGCGGTTCGCGGCTTCGGAGCGTGTATAGCCGTCGACTTCGATCATCCACGGCACGGACCACAGTCCCTGGATCGCCATGAGCGATCCCATGCCGAGCCCCGTGAGCGGCGCGATCCACCACAGCCTGGCGTGGCGATAGACGAGCTTGACGCCGCGCCACGAGCTCTGCGCCGCCGCCGCGCGCAGCTCCTGCGGTGTGTCGGGAACGACGAGGGCGATCGCGATCGCGACGGCGAGCGTGGCGGCGGCGAGCGCGACGAAGATCGCGCGCCATGACATCAGGTTCAGCGCCGCCGCGAGCGGGGTGGTGGAAAGCAGCGCACCCACGCCGCCTGCGAACATCATCCAGCCGCCCAGGGAGGGCTGGCGCTCCAGCGGATACCAGGTTGCGATCGCCTTCAACGGCGCCATCAGGCACACGGCGACGCCGGCGCCGATCAGCGCGCGTGCCGCGGTGAGCCCCGTCAGCGTGTCGGCGGCGGCGAACGCGAGCGCGCCCACCGTGGCGAGCACCAGCAGCACGGGCTCCACGCGGCGCGGACCGTAGCGATCGAGCAGGACGCCGCAGGCCACCTGCATCGACGCGAAGGCGACGAAGTAGGCGCTCGTGAGCAGGCCCAGCGACGAAGCCGAGATGCCGAGCTCGGCGGTGAGCTCGGGCGAGATCACCGCGTTGATGGTGCGATAGGTGTAGGAGAGCACGTACGCCGCGGCAAAGCAGGCGTACAGCGGCAGGAAGCGCGGGGCGGTCACGTTGTGTTCGAGCGGAGCCGCGCCATTATCGCCGAAGAGCGCGCACGCACGGGATGCATCGCCGAGGCCGCGGAAAGGTAAAATCGCCCCGGTCGCCCCTCCTGGAGCTCGCATGGCCTCCTTCCGACTCGCAGCCGCCGGTGCCTGCGGCTTCGCCCTCCTGAGCGCCGGCGTGGCGGCGGTCGAGCTGCAGTATCCGCCCACCGCCAAGCGCCCGGTGACCGACGTCTACCACGGCGTGGCCGTCACCGAGGACTATCGCTGGCTCGAAGACGACGCGAGCCCCGAGGTCAAGCGCTGGGCCGCCGACGAGAACGCAGTGACGCGCGGCTACCTGGACGCCCTCCCGCAACGACCCGCGATCGCCGCCCGCGTCGAGGAGCTGCTGCGCACGGCGCCGGTGCGGCGCTACGATTTCCAGTATCGGGGGCATTTGCTGTTCGCGCTCAAGATCCAGCCGCCGAAGAACCAGCCGATCCTGGTGGCAATCCCGCCCTCCGGTGACGTGCGCGGCGAGCGCGTGGTCGTGGACCCGAACGCGCTCGACCCTTCCGGGCACACCACGATCGACTTCTTCACGCCCTCGTTCGACGGCAAGCGCGTCGCGGTGTCGCTGTCGAAGAACGGGAGCGAGGACGGGACCGCGCACGTCTACGACGTGGCGAGCGGCGAACAGCTCGGCGACGAGATTCCCGGCGTCAACTATCCGACCGGCGGCGGCAGCTTCGAATGGGCGCCGGACAGCCGAGGCTTCTACTACACGCGCTACCCGCAGGGCAACGAACGGCCGCAGGAAGATCGGCATTTCTTCCAGCAGGTGTACTTCCACCCGCTGGGGACGCCGGCGGCGAGCGATCGCTACGTGATCGGGCGCGAGCTGCCCCGCATCGCCGAGATCGGGCTGCACGCGAGCCGCGACGGGAAGTACCTTCTCGCCACCGTGCGCAACGGCGACGGCGGCGAGATCGCCTACCACCTGCGCAGCCCCGACGGCGCCTGGCACGAGGTCGCCGGCTTCCGCGACGGGGTGAAGCAGCTCGGTTTCGGCGGCGACGGCATGCTCTACGGGATGACGATCAAGGACGCGCCGCTCGGCCGCATCATCGCCATTCCCGTGACGCGCCCGTCGCTCGCGAGCGCCCGTGTCGTCGTGCCCGAGTCGAAGCTCGTGGCGGAGGAGGTGCGGGCCACCCGCTCGCTCGTCTACGTCACGTTCCGCGACGGCGGACCGTCGCTCGTGCGCGTCTACTCCCCCGCGGGGAAGCTTCTGCGCGAGCTCAAGACGCCGCCGGCTTCCAGCGTCACCGTCTCCGAGGCGCTCGACGCCGACGACGTCCTGGTCACGACCATGAGCTACGTCCAGCCGCGGGCGGTGGCGCGCTACGACGCACGCGCCGACCGCTTGATCCCGACCGAGCTCGCCGGCCGCTATCCGTTCAACCTCGACGACGCCCTCGTCGAGCGCGAGTTCGCGGTGTCGAGGGACGGTACGCGGGTGCCGGTGACGATCGTGCGCCGGAAGGACTCGAAGCTCGACGGCAGCAACCCGACGCTGCTCTACGGTTACGGCGGCTACGGCATCACCATGGCGCCGTACTTCTCCCCCATGCTGCGGCTGTGGCTGGACTACGGCGGGATCTATGCCGTCGCGGGCGTGCGCGGTGGCGGCGAATACGGGGAGCCGTGGCACCTCGCGGGAAACCTCACGCACAAGCAGAACGTTTTCGACGATTTCGCCGCGGCGCTCGAGATGCTGATCGACCGCAAGGTCACCCGTCCCGACAAAGCCGCGATCATGGGCGGCAGCAATGGCGGCCTGCTGATGGGCGCCACGCTGGTCCAGCATCCGCAGCTCATGCGGGCGGTCGTAAGCGAGGTCGGCTTCTACGACGCGCTGCGCTGGGAGCTGCAGCCGAACGGCGAATTCAACGTCACCGAATTCGGCACGGTCAAGGATCCCGAGCAGTTCCGCGCGATGTACGCCTACTCGCCGTATCACCAGGCCCGCGACGGCGTCGCCTATCCGGCGGTGCTGTTCTCCGCGGGCGACAACGACGGCCGCGTCGCGCCGTACGAATCGCGGAAGATGACCGCGCGGCTGCAGGCGGCGACCTCGTCGGCGAACCCGATCCTGCTGCGGACCGAGGCCGCCGCGGGCCACGGCATCGGCACGGCGCTCGCCACGCGCATCGAGGAGGAGGCCGACGTCTACAGCTTCCTCGTCGATCAGCTCGGGATGACCGCGTCGGCGCCGCGCGGCGTCGCGCAGTGATTCGGCGTCCCGGGAGCGCGAAAAGCGCGAGGCGCGGTTTCAGCGCTCGGCGCGCACGCGCGGCAGCGTCACGCTGACCGTGACGCCGTCGCCGTCGTCGCGGTTGGCGGCGATCGCGCGCCCGCCATGGAACTCGGCGATGAGCCGCACGATGTACAGCCCCAGGCCTAGGTGGGGGCCGCTGTCGACGTGGCGGTCGCGGACCGAGACCATCGAATCGAAGAGTCGGCCCTGCATCGTCGCCGGCAGCGACGGCCCCCGGTTCGTGACCGCGATGCGAAAGCGGGTTTCGTCTTCCTGCAGCGCGACCACGATCGCCGTGCCGGGCGTCGCGAACTCCACGGCGTTCTCGCACAGCTTGTCGAGCATCTGCGCCACGAGGTCGGGTGCGCCGTAGTAGGAGGCTTCGCCGGAGGGCACCCGCAGCTCGAACGTCCGCCCCGGATACGCCGCGCGGTAGCCGTCGACGCAGCCGACGATGACCCTGGCCAGGTCGAAGCGCTCGCGCTCCGCCTCCGCGAGGCTCTCCTCGAGCCGGGTCGCCTCCGTCATCCGCGTGATGATGCTCGCGAGCCGGCCGAGTCCCTCCTGCGCGCGGCCGATGTAGACGCGCGCGTCGTCCGGCAGCGGTTGCAGTGCGAGATTGTCGATCGAGGAGCGCACGACGGCGATCGGGGTGCGCAGCTCGTGCGAGAGCCGGCCCGCCATCGCCTCCTGGTAGCTCGCGTACTGGGTGAGGCGCGCGAGCGCGTTGCCGAAGCTCCGGGAAAGGTCCCCGATCTCGTCGCGGGCGCTCGAGCCGGGCAGCTTGCCGCGCACCCGGCCACGGGCGTCGATCGCGGCCTCGGCCTCGTCGCGGAGCCGCCGGATGCGCATCGAGAGCCACGAAGCGTAGAGGGTGAGCGCGACCGAGCCTACGAGCAGCGCGGCGAGCACGATGTTGAACAGCCGCGCGAACGCGCGGTTGCGCTCGGCGAGCACGGCGTTGGTCGTCTCCTCGACGATCACGGCGCCCTTGACCTCGTCGCCGACCCAGATGGGATGGGCGGCGGCGACGATGACCGCCTTGCCGTCCGCGGTCGGCCGCCGATCGATGGTCAGGATGCCGGCGAGCGCTCCCTCGACGTCCTTGCCTGTCGCCACGGCCCGCCCGGGGCGCTCGTCGCTGAAATCCTCGGTCGGCGACTGCAGGAGGCGCGCGTACAGGGGCTGCAGCGCTTCGCGGTCGAGCCAGGCGACGAAGCGCGCGGGGTACGAAGCGTCGGGGGCCGGGGCTTCGGGCGCCGGCGCGCGCTTCAGGCTGCCCGCGCGCGCGAGCACGTGCTGCTCGCGGTCGACGACGAAGATCCGCGCCGTCGTGCGCGACAGGCCGTGGAGGATCTGCGCGATCTCCGGCGACCCCGGCGTCGCGACCGAGCCCGAACGCGGCGCCGCATCGTCGCGCGTGCGCTCGGCGGGCAGCGTGTCGAGCGGCGCGACCGGTATCTCGAACAGCGGGCCGCGGTCGTGCAGCGCCGTGGCCACCGCCTGCGCGGTGCCGGCGAGCGTGCGCTCCTGCGCGTCGCGCAGGAAGCGCTCGAGCTCCTGCACGTACTCGTAGCCCAGCCAGGGGACGGCAAGAAAGACCGTGAGCACCAGCAGGAGCTGCGCACGGATGCCCAGCGCGAGCCCGGCTCGCCGCTTCGTTCGCGGCGCGGCCGCCGGCCCCGCCGGATCTGCGCCCGGCGTCACAGCCGGCTGTACCGTCGTGCGGCGCAACGAGCCGAATCCGGTCACGACCTCCGGAGGGCTGCTCATGCCGCCGCGTTCCAGCGATAACCCATGCCGTAGACCGTCTCGATGCAGTCGAACGCCGGGTCGAGGGCGAGAAACTTCTTGCGGATGCGCTTGACGTGCGAGGTGATGGTGCCGTCGTCGACGACAATCTCGGCCTCGCGCATCAGCGCGTCGCGCTCCTTGACGTGCCCGGGGAAGCGCGCCAGCGCGTGCACCATCCAGAATTCGGTGAGCGTCAGGTCGACGCGCTTCCCTGCCCAGTGCGCGGTGAGCCGCTTGAGATCGAGCGACAGCGATCCGCGCTCCAGGATCTCCTCCGACGCCTGCGGCGCCGCCAGCAGGTCGCTGCGCCTGAAAAGCGCGGCGATGCGCGCGAGCAGCTGCGGCAGGCTCACGTCCTTGGTGAGGTAGTCGTCCGCGCCCAGCCTCAGCCCCGCGACCACGTCGAAGTCGGAGTCGCGAGCCGAGAGAAAGATGATCGGCACGCTCGCCGAGAGGGCGCGCAGCTCCCGGCATAGCGCGAAGCCGCCGTCGACGTCGTCGCGCAGCCCGATGTCGACCACCGCGAGGTCGGGCAGGCGGCTCTTGAAGGCGCGCAACGCGTCGGCGCGGTTCGCGTAGGTGGCGACCTCGTAGCCGTGCTTGCGCAGCACGTCGGCGTAGTTCTCGCGGATCGCGGGTTCGTCCTCGACGATGGCGATGCGGCGGGTCATGGCAGCGGCGGCGGCGTTCGAGGCAGCGTCGAGACTATAGCGCACGCGGCCGCAGCTTCGGGAGCGGCGCGCCGGACGCGCAGGAGCGGCGCGCGGACCGCGCGGAGCCCTTCGCCCGAGGGCTTGCCATCATTCCGCCATGATTCTTCGCCGCCGCGCCCTTTTTCTCGACAGCGTCGCGCCATCCGCGAGGCGCCTACTCGCATGAGCAGGAAGAGGAAGCCCCCATGCGCAACGCCCACCGCACCACCGCCATCGCGCTCGACCATCGCGTCTGGCGGGACATGACGCGGCTCGCCGCGCGCAGCCTCGCGGTAGGGATCGCCGCGAGCCTCGTCCTCGCGTTCGCGGTGTTCGCCTTCGCGTAGCGCGCGCCGAGCAGGGAGGACCGATCGGTCCCCGGGTGGCCGGGACGCGCGCTCCAGGACGCGGCCCGGCACCCCCCAAGCGACCGAGTCTTCCCCGGTCGGCGAGCGCCTCGCGCGGGAACCTCGCGATGCCGCCGAATTTCTACAGCGTTCGCGCGTACTGCGCTTCGTCGAAGCCGATCAGGCGCGGTTTCGCATCGTCGATGACAGGCCGCTTGATCACCGTCGGCCTGTCGAGCATGAGCGCGATCGCGCTCGCCTCGTCCCTGACCCCGGCCTGCGCGGCCGGCGGCAGCAGACGCCAGGTCGTGCCGCGGCGATTGAGCACGGTCTCCCAGCCGAAGGCCTTGCACCAGCGCGCGAGCAGCTCCTTCGTCGGCGGCGTCTTCTTGAAGTCGACGAATTCGTAGGCGAGCTTGCGCCGGTCGAGCCAGGCGCGCGCGGCCTTCACGGTGTTGCAGTTGACGATGCCGTAGACCTTCATCGGTGTCCGCCCTCCTCGTTTGCTATTCTATTCCCCATGAACGATCGCGCTCCGGCTCTCCGCGAGCTCCACGCCCGAGGCGCGGTGCGCGCGCTCCTGGCCTCGCAGATCCGGGAAGTAGCCAACGCCGGGATGGGCGACGCGGAGATCCTGCCCTTCTGGTTCGGCGAGCCCGACGAAGTGACGCCGGCCTTCATCCGCGACGCGGCCGCGGCATCGCTCGCCGCGGGCGAAACGTTCTACACCCAGAATTTCGGCATCCCAGAGCTGCGCGCGGCGATCTCCGCCTACCTCTCGCGCCTGCGCCGCCCGATCGCGCCGGAGAATGTCGCCGTGACCGCTTCGGGCATGTCGGCGCTGATGCTGACCGTCGAGGCGCTGGTCGATCCGGGCGACCGGATCGTCTGCATCACCCCGCTCTGGCCGAACCTCACCGAGATTCCGCGCATCCTCGGCGCCGAGGTCGTTCGCGTCGCTCTCGAGTTCGGCGAGCGCGGCTGGCGGCTCGATCTCGAGCGGCTCCTCTCCGCGCTCGCCCCGGGCACGCGTGCGGTGATGATCAATTCGCCGAACAATCCGACCGGCTGGACGCTGGACCGCGAAGCCTGCGAAGCGATCCTCGCGCATTGCCGCAGGCACGGCATCTGGATCATCGCCGACGACGTCTACGAGCGCCTGTACTACGCGGGCGAGACGCCTTCGGCGCCGGCCCCCTCGCTGCTCGCTCTCGCCGAGGCGGGCGAGCGCATCGTCAGCACCAACAGCTTCTCCAAGGCGTGGCTGATGACCGGCTGGCGGCTCGGCTGGATCGTCGCGCCGGCGGCGCTCATGCCCGACCTCGGCAAGCTGATCGAGTACAACACGTCGTGCTCCCCGGTGTTCGTGCAGCGCGCCGGCGTGGTCGCGATCACCGAAGGCGAGCCGACCGTGCTGCACACCCGCGAGCGGCTTCGCGCCGCTCGCGATTTCCTGCTGGGCGAGCTCGCGCGCATCCCCGGGATTCATGCGGCGCCGCCTGCGGGCGCGATGTACGCGTTCTTCCGCGTCGACGGCGTGACCGACAGCCTCGCCTTCTGCAAGGCGCTGGTGCGCGAAGCGAAGCTCGGGCTCGCCCCAGGCAGCGCGTTCGGCCCCGAGGGCCAGGGCTTCGTACGCTGGTGCTTCGCGGCGTCGCGGGACCGCTTGGTCGAGGGTGTGCGGCGCCTGGAGGCGTTTCTCGATCGATGAACCGCCGGTTGCTCGCCTCGCTCGCGGCCGCGCTTGCGATCGCGACGGCCCCGATCGAAGCCGCCGACATGGCGAAGACCATCCGCGTGGCGTTCGCGGTCGCGGAGAATGGGCTCGATCCGCAGGCCGTCTACGACTCCTATTCGTTCTACGTCTGCCACGCGATCTTCGATCCGCTCTACACCTACGACTACTTCGCCCGGCCCGTGCGGCTCGTGCCGAACACCGCCGCGAGCCTGCCCGAGGTAAGCGACGGCGGCCGCACGTTCACCGTCAAGGTCCGCCCCGGGATCTATTTCGCCGACGATCCGGCGTTCAAGGCACGCCGACGCGAGCTCACCGCCGAGGACTACGTCTACAGCATCAAGCGCATCTTCGATCCGAAGGTTCGCTCGTACTGGCTGTACCTCTTCGACCATCGCCTGGTGGGCCTCGACCAGGCTCTCGAGCGCGCGCGCAAGGACAACCGCTTCGACTACGACCGGAAGATCGATGGCGTGCAGGCGCTCGACCGCTACACGCTGCGCATCCGGTTCAAGGAGCCCTACTACGGCTTCCAGTACTGGCTCTCCTACGATGGGCTCGCGGCGGTCGCCCGCGAGGTCGTCGACGCCTATAGGGACGATTCCAACCGCGTCATGGATCATCCGGTCGGCACCGGTCCGTACCGGCTGAAATCGTGGACGCGCGGCCAGAAGATCGTCCTCGAGGCGAACCCGGGCTACCGCGACGAAACCTACCCCGTTCCTGCGGAAGGCAGCGAGCCGGGCGACGCCGCGATCGCCAGCGCGAACGCGGGCAAGAAGCTGCCGATCGCCGGTCGCGTCGAAGTGAGCATCATCGAGGAAGCGCTGCCGCGGCTGCTCGCATTCGAGAGCGGGCAGATCGATTTCCTCGAGGTGCCGGCGTCCATCGCGGACAACGTGCTGCGCGACGGCAGGCTCCGTGCAGAGTATGCGAAGCGCGGCGTCATCCTGCACCGGAAGATCGATCCGTCGCTCGCGATGTGGTTCTTCAATCTTGACGATCCCGTCGTCGGAGGCTACACGCCGGAGAAGATCGCGTTGCGCCGCGCGATGGCGCTCGGCTACGATCGCCAGGCCGAGATCGACCTCGTTCGCCACGGCCAGGGGTTGCTCGCCTCGCAGCTCGTCCCGCCGGGCATGCCGGGTCACGATCCGACGCTCGCCGCGAGCAATACCTACAACCCGGCTGCAGCGCGCGCGCTCCTCGACCGGTTCGGCTACAAGGACCGCGACGGCGACGGCTACCGCGAGCAGCCGGACGGCAAGCCGCTCACGATCGTCAAGGCGTCCACACCCGACGCGCTCGACCGGACCTTGAACGAGCTGTGGAAGAAGAACATGGATGCGATCGGCATCCGCATGAGCTTCTTCACCCAGAAATGGCCCGAGCTCAACAAGATGTCGGAGGCCGGCCAGCTCCAGATGTGGGGCCTCACTTGGATCGCATCGGTCCCCGATCCCGAGGCGTTCGCCACACCGCTCTTCAGCGAGACCATCGGCACGTCCAACGACGCGCGCTTCCGCCTGCCCGAGTTCGATCGCGCGTATCGCGCGGCGCTGCTGCTGCAGGACGGCCCGGAGCGCACCGCCCTCTACCGGAAGATGACCGAGCTCGTGCAGTCCTACACGCCGTGGATCCTCGTCATGAATGCCTACGGCAACGTCATCGCGCAGCCCTGGCTCAAGGGCTACAAGCGGAGCCCGTTCCAAGTCCACGAGTGGAAGTATTACGACGTGGCGCGGGGCCCGGGCTGAGTGCGTTGCGCGGGTAGCACGCAACGCCGACCGAACCGTGGGGCGAGGCCGCGCCACGGCCTCGCGACTCACGGCCTATCGGACCGCCCCGCCTTCGCCCACGTCGCGCAGGAATTCGCAGAGCAGGCGGTGGAAGTGATGCGGGCCGCGCTCGCGCGTGGGCGAGTAGCGGCCGCCGCGATAGAAGCGCGAGCGCACGCCCCGCTGCACCGCCTCCACGACCGCTTCATCCTCGAGCTCGACCTCGTGCAGCGCGCCGCCGGCGCCGTGCCCGCGCTTCGCCTCGTCCCACACGTAGCTGCGGAATTCGACGCGCGTCCGGTCGACGGCTTCCGGGACGACCCGATTGAGCGACAGGCCCCACGGGTAGAAGTTGAGCATGAGATTGGGGAAGATCCAGGCGTAGAGCGCGGCGACGCGGCCCGGCCGGCCGTCGCCGATTTCCGAGGCGTCGAAAGTCGCCTCGCCGTCCTTCGCAAGCGCGGTCTGCAGGCTCGAATAGCGGAAGAGCTCCTCGGCGTAGGTCGAGACGTCGACCGTGCGGCTCAGCGCCGGATGGACGAAGGGAACGTGGAAACCTTCCAGATAGTTCTCCACGTACAGCGCCCAGTGCGCGTGCACCGTGTAGTCGCGGCTCGACGCCGGGTCGTTTCGGAACCGCTCGACCGGCAGCGCGGCGACGCGCTCCGCGACCGCGCCCATGACCACTTCCAGAGGCGCGACGGGATCGACCGCCGCGAAGCCGTGACCGGCCCACGCGCCGAAGGGAACGCCGGGGAGGTCGTCCTGCGGCGAGGGAAAGCGCTTCGCCTGCGAGAACTCCGGCATGAACGTCATGCGGCCCGCGAGATCGAAGCGCCGCGAATGATAGCCGCAGCGGATGTCGGCGGCGCCGGCTCGCGCCTCGCGCACGAGGATGTTTCCGCGATGGGTGCACACGTTCGACAGGCAGTGCAGCGTGCTCTGGGCGTCGCGCGAAAGGAGCAGCGGCTCGTCTAGAAAGCCGCGCAGCAGCGTGCGCGGGGAGAGCGAGGCGGCCGCGGCGACGTCCGCGAGATCGCCGATCCACTGCCAGCAGCGGGCGAAGATCCGCTCGCGGGCGAGCGCGAATGCCTCCTCGTCGCGGTAGAACGCCGCGTCGAGGGTCGGCGCGACCGCGATGTCTGGGTCGACGGCGTAGTTCACCCGCGAGATGCTACCAGCGCCGTCGGCCGGTCGCGGCCCTCGAGGGCCTGCGCATCAAGTGCCGAACCGGGGCTCAGCGCGACCAAATCCTCGTTGGCCGTATTGGTAATGTCAATGAGAAGCATTCTTATTTACATACCCACCGCGACGCGCTATGCTGCCTCAGGTTTCGTCGGCGCTGACCGAGGCGGCGACGAGCGTCCGAGACCTCTTCGAACACAAAGGCGCACGCATGGAAACCGACGTGCTCGATATCGACACCGAGAACGCGCAGCCCGCGCTCATGGCGACGCTGTGGCTGCTCGGCGAATTTCTGCGCCACGGCGCGATCGGCCTGCCACTCAAGGTGCGCGACAACCTCGCCGCGCTGGCCGCGCATCGGTCGCTCAGCGAAGAGGCCCGTCGCCAGTGCCAGGCCCTGCAGGAAATCTGGAAGCGCCAGCTCGAAGGCACGCGACCCTGCGCCGAGCCGGCCGGCGACGCGGGGCGGGCGTGCCCGCCGCCGCGCGCCCCCTCCGATCCTCCCCTTCACTAACGCCGAGACGTCGATGATCGATGACCTGACCCAACGCCCCGCGAATCTGGCCGATCCCGCGGTCCTGATCGCTGCCACGCTGTATCTGATGACCCGCTATCAGGAAGCGCCGTGCGGGCAGCTCGCGCTGGCTGTCGCCTGCCACCTCGAGATGCTCGCCGCCAGCGCCGCCGCGCCGAAGCTGCGCGAGCTTTGCGACGGATTGACCGATCGCTGGCACGTGCTCTCGCGCGAGGCAGCGCCTGGGCGGACGCAGCTCCCGCGGACCCTCCAGTAGCACGCGCCGATCGTCGCCTCCGGCGCGGCTCGCCGAACGCCGACCCGCCTACAGCGCGATGTCGAGCGTCATTTCCCGGGTGAGCGGCTCGAGCGCCGCGCGAAGCTCGTCGTTGGAGACCGCCGCCGGCACGACCAGCCGCGCCCGCACCTTGAACAGGTGCTCCGCGGGCGTATCGCCCTCGACGATCTCGGTGTGCAGGTCCTCGATGCCGACCCGGCGGCGGGCGAGGCTGCCGGAGAGCTCGCTCACGATGCCCGGCCGGTCGTGCCCTGCCAGCTCGAGCCTCACCGCCCGGCGCCCCGCGGGAACCGGAGCAGGCTCTTCCTTGGTGACGACGACGTGCACGCCCGAAGCTTCGAGCGAACGCAGCGCGACGGCCAGCGGCTCGGCGCTCTGGCTGGGAACCTCGAAATGCACGACCCCGGCGAACCGTCCCTCGAGCGTCGCGATGCGGCTTCCCGCCCAGTTCGCGCCGAAGCCGTGCGCGCGCTCGGAGATGAGGCTCACGATCCCCGGCCGGTCCGCGCCGCTCACCGTGGCGACGAGCGAGGCGATCGCGGCGCCCTGCTCGGTCAGCGATACGCTGCGCTTGATCATCGGCGCCTTGGTCGCGAAGCGCTCGTCCTGCGCCCGCGCGGGCAGCTCGCCTGTCTCGCGCACCTGCCGAACGACGCGCCGCAGAAGCTCGAAGCCCATCGGCGCCAGCGCGCGCTCCCAGAGATCCCGCGCGGTCTCGCCCTTGACCACGAAGCACCAGTCCTGCGCCGCGATCGCGCCGCCGTCCATCGTGTCGGCGAGGTGGTAGACGGTTCCTCCGGCGATCGGGTCGCCTTCGAGGATCGTCCATTCGACCGCGGCGATGCCGCGATGCCGTGGAAGCAGCGACGGGTGATAGCCGATGCCGCCGAGGCGCGAGCGCGCCAGCGCCTCGCGGCTGACGCGCGCGTGGGTGTGCGCCGCGACGACCAGGTCCGTGCCCTGCGGAATCGCCTCGCCCGGCACGATGTGCGGATCGGCAAGCACGTGGACCGGCACCCCTGCCGCCTGCGCCGCGACCGCCACGCGATCGTCGGCGGCGGGGACGACCACGCTGGCGATATCCGTGCCGTCGGCGCGCAGTAGCTCGAAGACCTTGGCCCCGAAGTAGCGGGACCCGGCGAGGGTGAATTTCATCCGGAGTAGACTGCCTGGAACGAGCGCGAGACGATTGTACCGAAAAAGCTCGCCGCCATTCGCGGCCGCCATATGCCATTCGCTTTCATGGAGAGGGCGTGACGGCCGTCGCCGAGCCGGTGACGATTGCCGTCGGCGATCAACGGATCTCCGGCCTGCTGCTCGCGCCCGACGGCGTGCGCGTGTGCTACGTGCTCGCGCATGGCGCCGGCGCGGGCATGACGCACCCGTTCATGACCGCCATCGCCGGCGTCCTGGCCGAGCGCGGCATCGCGACGTTCCGCTACCAGTTTCCCTACATGGAGCAGCGCTCGAAGCGGCCCGATCCGCCCAAGGTCGCGCACGCCGCGGTACGCGCCGCGGCCGATGAGGCGGCACGGCGGCTCCCGAACCTCCCGCTCTTCGCTGGCGGAAAGTCCTTCGGCGGCCGCATGACGTCGCAGGCGCAAGCGGCGGCGCCGCTTCCCGGGGTGCACGGTCTCGTCTTCCTTGGCTTTCCGCTGCATCCGGCCGGACGGCCATCGGACGAGCGCGCGGAGCACCTCTTCGATGTCCGCATACCGATGCTGTTCCTGCAGGGAACGCGCGACGCGCTTGCGGAGCTCGCGCTGTTGCAGCCGGTCATCGCCCGGCTCGGCGATCGCGCGACGCTCGAGCTGTTCGAGGACGCGGATCATTCCTTCCATGCGCCGGCGCGCGCGGGACGCAGCGACGCTCAGACGATGCTGCAGCTCGCGGATGCGATCGCCCGCTGGGTGAGCCTGCAGGGCTAGCCCGCGCTCGACTGGCGCGATCGACGGGCGTTTGCCTAAGGTCAGCGGGGTGAGTCCGCTATCGCCCGGAAGCCGATACCCCGCGGCGGAGGCGAGCTGAGAGGGTCGAGCCGCTGAAGCAACTAGCGCTGCCCCTGCACATCTCCGCCGCCTTCCAGTTTCTCCCGGACGGCCTTCATGACCCTACGCGTCGTCTCGATGTCATGGATTATTGAACAAGGCTCAACAATGCCGAAAGAGAGCTTCAGCGACAGTCGCTTCGGGTCAGAAGCGGCTGTCCCGGCACCCGCTACGCGCTGAGCGTCCGGTAGCGCGCCATGTGCCGGATCGCTTCGTTGCGCCGCCCCAGCGCTTCGTAGAGCAGCGCGACGTTGTAGTGGCCGTCGGCGAAGCGCGGATCGAGGGCGAGCGCTGCCTCGTAGGCTTTCAACGCCTCTCTCGGGCGCTTCATGTCCTCGAGCAGCACGCCGAGATTGTACAGAAGCACCGAGTCGCCGCCGCAGCGGTCGAGCGCATCGAGGTACGTGCGTTGCGCTTGCACGAGACGGCCGGCTTCGTGCAGCAGGCGGCCGAGGTTGATGCGCGCATCGAGCAGATCGGCGTCGGCGGCGATCGCGCGCTCGTAGGCACCCACCGCGGCTTCGACATCGTCCTTCTCGAGCCGGACCGCGTGATCGAACCAGGTCTGTGCGTCATGCGGATTGGCGGCGATCGGAATCGCCGGCTTGATCGTCGTCGCGGCGGGATGCTCGACGACCGAGAGTGAGCCGTCCGCCGGGTCGCCCTCGAACTCGAGGAGGTATTGCCCGGACTCCGCCTGCCAGCGGCGCGCCCCTTCTCTCACCACCACCTTGTCCGCGACGGCCGAGATCGCGATCCCCGACAGCGGCATCGTTTCCGGGAGGTGCCGGCGAAGCTCCCTCACCGAGCGCGTGATGCGCCGATGCGGAACCTTGGCCTCGGCGAGCGCCTGCGCCGTGCGCAGCACGATCAGGTCCTGGAACGAGAACTGCCAGGCGCCGCGCGGGCCGCGCGTGGGCGTGACGAAGCCGGCAGTGATCAGGGCGCGGATGGTGCTGCGCGGAAGGCGAAGCAGCTTCTCGACGTCGCGGACGCCGTAGCGCATGACGCGCGAGCCGTCCGGCTCAGGCTTTTTTGCGGGTCTTGCGCGCCGCCTGCGCGGGCGCGGCTTCCGCCACCGGCTCCGCGCGCTTGGGCGGCTTGCGCTCGGCTTCCGCCTTGCCGCGCGACGGCGTGGCCGCGCGCTTCTCGAGGCTCGCGCGCAGCGCGTCCATGAGATCGATGACCTGCGCGCCAGGCTGCGGCTCCTCGGCCAGCGTGATCTGCTGGCCTTCGACCTTCTTCTGCACGGCCGCCTCGATCCGCGCCGAGACCTCGTCGGTGTAGGCCGCAGGATCGAAGGCGTCGACGGCCTGCTGCTCGATGAGCTGCTTGGCGAGCTTGAGCTCGGCGGGCTTCACTTCGGTGTGCGGGATCTCGAGCTCCTTCACCGGGCGCACCTCGCGGGCGTAGAGAAGCTGCTGCATCACGAGCCCCTCCTCGATCGGCCGGATCATCACGATGTACTGCTTGCCGCGCGCGGCCCAGCGGCCGATGGCGCAGCGTCCGGATTCGCGCAAGGCCTCGCCGAGGAGCGCGAAGGGCTTGGCGCCGCCCTTGTCGGGGGCGAGGTAGTAGGCCTTGTCGAAGTACATCGGGTCGATCGCGTCGATCGGCACGAACTCGGTGATCTCCGCCATGTGCGTGCCCGCTTCCTCCATCGCCTTGAGCTCTTCCGGCGAGAAGATGACGTACTGGTCCTTCGCGAACTCGTAGCCCTTCACGATGTCTTCGCGCGCAACGGGGACGTCCTCCTTGATGCAGAAGTACTGTTGCCGCAGGCGCGACCCGCAGGTCTTGTGCAGCATGTTGAAGGAGATCGCGCGGCTCGCTTCGGTGGCCGAGTAGAGCTTCACCGGGATCGACACCAGCCCGAAGGAAACCGTCAGCGACGCAATCGATCGTGCGGCCATGTTCTACCTCCGATTCGTCTGCGCACGCGCAAGGGCCTCTTCCAGGCTTTGCTTGCGCTCCAGGGCATCTTTCCAACGATCCCCGGCCTGCTCCAAGCGCTGCGGCACGTTCGTGATTCGGAAGTCCAGCGGGTGCGCGCTTGCGAGCTCGTCCCACGACAGCGGCATCGACACCGGGGCGCCCGGCTCGCCGCGGGGCGAGTAGGCGACGTTCAGGGTCTTGCCGCGTACGTTCATATTGTAATCCATGAATATCTTGCCTGTCCGCCTGGGCACGCTCCACTCCAGGGTGATGTCCTTCGGGTGCAGGCGCAGCAAATGCCGCCCGACCAGCTCGGAGACATGCCGGGCAGCCTCGAAATCGATCGTTCGCTTGATCGGAACGAAGACGTGCAGGCCGGTCTTGCCGGAGGACTTGACGATCGGTTCGAGCCCCATCCCGTTCAGCAGCTCCTTGAGCCAGAACGCGACCTCCTTGCCCTTCTCGAAGGCGACGGTGTTGAGCTCGGGCTCCGCTCCCGGCTTCTCCCTGCCGGAGTAGATGTACGGGTCGATGTCGAAGACGACGTAATCGGGATAGTTCAGCACCGAGGCTTCGAGGGACTCGAGCGAGGTCGCATAGTCGGTGCTCTTCGATCGCGCGTCCTTGCCCGGCCGGGCCCGCGAATGCCAGACGTGGAACTCCAGCGTGCCGGACTGCGCCAGCCAGAGGAGCGTCGGCAGGTTGTTGCACAAAAGATACACATGGCTCTCCTCCTTGCTGCTCGAGAAGACCGTGATGGTCTCGACGAACCCCGGACGCTCCTGCTCCCAGTGTTTCTGGAAGAATCGCTGGCCGCCGATCCCGTCGGGCATGCGGATCATGGTAAGCGGCCGATCGGCGAGGTGCGGCAGGATGTACGGCGACACGCGCGCGAAGTAGCGCAGCAGGTCGCGCTTGGTGAGCGCCCGCTCTTTGAGCGCCGGATCCGCGGGCCAGTAGACGCGGTCCAAGTGGGTGAGCTTGAGTCGATGCGTCCCGACCACCAGGGTCGCGGTGCCCTTCGCCCGATCGAGCTGGTCGACGACCTCCTCGATCGCCCCGCCGCGCGACGACGGGGCTTGCGCCTTCGGCGCCGGCGCCGGGCGCTGCAGCTTCTTCGGGTCCAGGTCGTCGCGCAGCCGCAGGAACACCGGCGCGCGCAGCGCTCCGTCCTCGGTCCAGCTGTGGAACCGCACTTCCGCGGCGAGCTTCGGCTCGACCCAGGTCGTCGGCGCGTTGAGCTCGGGTTGCTCGACGAAGGGGCGGTCCTTGATTCGCAGCGGCTCGAGCCGCTTCTTCACGTCTTTGAGCGAGGCCTCGTCGAAGCCCGAGCCGACGTGCGAGGCGTAATGGAGCTTGCCCTTGTCCCAGTAGCCGATCAACAGCGCGCCCAGCGGCTCGCGCGCACCCTTGCCCTTGGTGTAGCCGCCGATCACGAAATCGCCGCTCGCCGTCGGCTTGATCTTGAGCCACGCGCCCGAGCGCTTGCCCGGCTCGTATCGGCTGTCCTTGCGCTTGGCGACGACGCCTTCGAAGCCGGCCGCGAGCGCCGCATCGCGCAACGCTTCCCCGTCGTCGGAGGCGTAGACGAGCTGCACCATGGACGAAGGCAACAGGCACTGGGAGAGATACCGCCGCCGGTCGACATAGAAGAAGCGCGTCAGGTCGACGCCGGCGAAGTGCAGGAGGTCGAAGCAGAAGAGCGCGACGGGGACGCTGCGCTCGGCGGCGGCGATCTCGCTCGGCGTCTTCGCCTGCGCGCGGTTCTGCAGTGCGTTGAAGGATGGCCTGCCGCTCGCATCGAAGGCCACGAGCTCGCCGTCGAGGACCATCCCGCCCTCGCCCTGCCGCTCGAGCTCTGCCGCCACGCCCGGGAACTGCCGCGAGAGCTCGAGACCGCGGCGCGACTTGAGCTTCACTCCCTTCGGACCGACGAAGGCGAGCACTCGATAGCCGTCGAGCTTCGGCTCCCACATCCACTCCGGACGCTTGAACGGCGGTGCATCGGTCGTCTCGGCGAGCATCGGCGCGAGCGCTGCGGGCATCGGCTGGACCTTGCCCGAAGGAACGAGCCGCGTGGCCGGCATCGGGTGCGCAGGCACGACCTTGAGCTCCTCGACCGCGGTACCGGAAAGCACCGAGCGGTTGCGCTGGGTGACGTCGACGGCCGCCGCGAAGCGGTCCTTGTGCTTGATGAGCAGCCACTGTTTCGCGTCCTTCGTGCGCACCAGCGCGAACGAGCCCTTGAGCTTCACGCCGCGCAGGAAGATGGAGAGCTTGCCTCGCGCGAGGCCGTCTCTCACCTCCTGCTCCGCGCGCTTGCGGTCGTGGAACCAGGTCGCGCCGTCCTCGTCGGGCGAATAGACTCCGCAGTCCCAGACGATGACTTCGCCCGCGCCGTACTGGCCGGGTGGAATCACGCCCTCGAACGAGGCATAGTCGTAGGGGTGATCCTCGGTCTGGACCGCGAGGCGCTTCTCCTCGGGATCAAGCGCGGGACCCTTGGGAACCGCCCAGGACTTGAGCACGCCGTCGCATTCGAGGCGGAAGTCGTAGTGCAGGCGCCGCGCGGAATGCTGCTGCACGACGAAGAGCAGCGGCCCGGTGGTCGGCGCGGAGACCGCCGGCTTGGGCTCGGGCGTGGCCGCGAAGCTGCGCTTGGCGGCGTACTCGTCGAGGTCGCTGCGGGCCATGCGGTCATTCTAGGGACAAACGAAGGACGACACACGTGAGCACTCCGAGACTCCTGGCCGGCGCCAGCGGCTACGCCTTCAAGGAATGGAAGGGCAGTTTCTACCCGGAGAAGATCAACCCGGAGCAGATGCTCGCCTTCTACGCCGAGCGGCTGCCGACGGTCGAGATCAACAACACGTTCTACCGCATGCCCGGCGTCGAGATGCTCAAGGCCTGGGTCGCTGCGACGCCCGAGCGGTTCCGGTTCGCGATCAAGGCCTCGCGGCGCATCACCCACATCGCCCGGCTCAAGGCGGAGAGCGCGATGGATTCGGTCGCGTACCTCTATCGCAACCTCGCCGCGCTCGGCGACAAGCGCGGGCCGGTGCTCTTCCAGCTGCCGCCCAACCTGAAAAAGGATCTCCCGCGCCTCACGGCGTTTCTGGGCCTGCTGCCGGAGCGGCATCACGCGGCGTTCGAGTTCCGCAACGAGAGCTGGTTCGACGACGACGTCTACGCGGCGTTGCGAGCCGCGGGCGCGTCGCTGTGTCTTTCGGAGCGCGAGGACAACGGGCCGCCGCCGCTGGTCGAGACCGCGCCCTGGGGCTACGTGCGGCTGCGCCTCGAGTCGTACTCGGAGGACGAGCTGCGCGCCTGGGCGCAGCGGCTCGACGCGACCTCGTGGCGCGAGATCCACGTCTACTTCATGCACGAGCCGACCGCGCCCGCGTATGCGCGAGCGCTGATGGACCTCGCCGAGGCCTGAAGCGCTACCTGGCGAGGAACGCGCGGATCGCCTCGCCGGCCTTGGCGATGGCGAGCACGCCTTCGAGATGGCCGCCGTCGCCCTCGATGACGAAGACCTCCGCGCTGCCACCCTGCGCACGATAGCGCTCCGCCGCGCGCTTCGCGAGCTCGGGCGGGAAGACGAGATCCGAGGACGCCGGCACGAACAGGATCTTCGCCTTCATGCCCTTCACCTCGTCGTCGCTTAGGTGATAGAGCTGGTTCGCCTTGGACGTGTAGATCATCGAGTTGGCGTCGACGCTCTTCGCGCGCGCCGCGCCGGCCTTGGCGAGCGCGTCTTCGATCGCGTAGGCGTTGTCGACGGCGTCGCCGGGATTCTTCGCGGGGTCGGCCCACTTGTAGCCGAAGGTCTTCTCCGCCCAGGCGTGGCTGCGCGTGCTGGCGGTCACCATCTCCAGCGCTTTCGCGACACCGTCGACGGGCTCGTCCTTGCCGTAGTAGTCGCCGCCGTTCCACTTGGGGTCGAGACGGATGGGCATCGCCCAAAGGCCGACCCATTCGATGACATAAGGCTCGATGCCGAAGCCGGGACCGATCACGTGAACGACGCGCTGGACGAAATCCGGATACAGCGCAGCCCACTCCATGGCCTGCAGCGAGCCGCCGGAAGCGCCGGCGACGGCCTGGAGCTTTTTCACGCCGAGGGAATCGACGAGCGCCTTGTGCACGCGCACGGAGTCGCGATACGACACGACCGGAAACCTCATGCCGTATGGCTTGCCGGTGTCGGGATCGATGCTCGCCGGCCCCGTCGTGACCACCCGCGGGTCCTTCGTGTTGAGGTTGGCGAGCGTGTCGGCGCTCACCACGAAGTATTTGTCGGTGTCGATCGGCTTGCCGCTGCCGATGATCGAATCCCAGTAGCCGGGCGCGGCGTCGCCGGCGGCGTACTTGCCGGCGGCGTGCGACGTCCCGGAGTAGAAGTGCGGGATGAAGATCGCGTTGTCGCCCGCCGCGTTGAGCGTGCCGTAGGTTTCGTAGCCGACCCGCACGGCCTTGATCGTCCTCCCGGACACCGTCGTGTACGAGGCGAGCGTAAAGGTTTTCTTCTCGACCAGGCCGTCGTACGCCGAGACCGCGCTCGCGAAGAGCGCGAGGAACATGCCGAAGAGCGCGAGCCCCGTCTGCCGTGCCGATTGCATCGTCCGCCTCCCGAAGCGGGAAAAGGTGAAAGTCCCGCGAAGGCGCCGATTATAGGGCTCGCAAGCGCTGCCGCGCCGGCGCCGCCGCGCGGGCGCCTACGGCTGCCCGGCAAAGCTCCTACAACCTCCGGCTTGCCGCCCTCGGCGCGAATCAGACGGAGCCGCGCGCATGAGCGCGAACCCGCCGATAGAATGCGCCCGCGCGGCGGCGCAGACTTCGAATCATGAAGACGCATCCTTCCTCGAGCGAGCGGTCGATGCGGCGCGGCGCGGAGCCGGGGGATCCCGCGCTCGTGCCCTTCGTGACGGCATCGATCGCCGAAATCCGCCGCGCGCAACGGCTCCGCGAGCGCCTGAAAGAGCGCTTCCCGAATCGGCCCTCGCGGCCGGTCTCGTACTGGAGCGTCGGAGCCGACTAGGCTCGCGCTACAGTCCGCGCGCCGCTTCCGCCAGCAGCGCGCTCAGCCATACCCAGCCGACGCTCCCGAGCGTCAGCGCGAACAGCGCGTGTTCCAGCCGCCCCGCGGCGGGCCTGCGGCGCGCGCGCTTCCCGGCCCGCAGTCCCGCCGGGATCGCCCTTTCCGCTTCGGCTCGGACTCCCGCCTCCCGCCGCTCGCTTTGCGCGGGTCGCGCGAGCTTCTCGATCCTTGGCGAGCGTGATCGCGCCCGCCCGCCGGGTTCCAACAGCGACGCATGCATGTCGGGCCTCCGCTTCCATTGGGTGACGAGAGGAAGGATATCGGTCATCATTGGTACTTCAAAAGGACCATTCTTTGCTAATTTTATGGATCCAAATGCGGCCGTCGTCCGCGCCTCCCTCGACCTGTCGATCGAGCTCCCTCCGTCCGGCTCGCGCCGGGTGGGGCGCGAGCTGCACAAGCAGCTGCGCGCGGCGATCGTCGGCGGGCGGCTCAAGCCCGGCCTGCGCCTGCCGTCGACGCGGGAGCTCGCCGGCGCGCTCGGTGTCTCGCGCAACACGGTCCTCAACGCCTACGATCTGCTGCTGAGCGAGGGCTACGTCCGCGCCGCGGGCCGCGCGGGGACCACGGTCGCGACGCTGCTCGCCAGGCCCTCCGGAGGGGGCAACGAGTCGCCCGGCGGCGATCGGCGGCTCCAGGCCGCCTGGCGCGAGCCGTTCCGGCTGATACCGACCGGCGCGCGGGCCGACTGCCGGTACGATTTCACGGTCGGACTGCCCGACGCCGCCCGCTTCCCGTTTGCCGTCTGGCGCAGACTTTTCACGCGGGCACTGCGCGTGGCGTCCGGGGCGCGTGCGGAGTACGCCGATGCGGAAGGGCGGCCCGCGCTGCGCCAGGCGATCGCGGGGCACGTCTCGTTCGCGCGTGCGATCGCGAGCGGCGCCGACGAGATCGTGGTCACCGCCGGCGCGCAGCAGGCTTTCGATCTCATCGCGCGGATCCTCGTGACGCCGGGCAGGACGACGGTCGCCGTCGAGGAACCGGGCTATCCGCCGCTGCGCAACGTGCTCACCGCGGCGGGCGCGCGGATCGTCTCCATCCCGGTCGACGAGGAGGGGTTGCGCGTCGACCGGCTTCCGCCGGCAACCAAGGTGATCTGCGTGACGCCGTCGCACCAGTTTCCGCTGGGCGTGCACCTGTCGCTCGCGCGCAGAATGGCGCTGCTCGATTTCGCGGGCAGGCGCGGCGCGGTCGTCGTCGAGGACGACTACGACGGCGAGTTCCGCTATGCGGCGAAGCCCCTGGACGCCCTGCAGACGCTCGACCGGCAGCAGTGCGTGTTCTACGTCGGGACGTTCTCGAAGAGCCTGTTCCCGGCGCTGCGGCTCGGGTTCGTCATCGCCCCTGCCTGGGCGCGGCGAGCGCTCGTCGGCGCGAAGCAGATGGCCGACTGGCACGCGCCGGTGGTCGCCCAGGACACGCTGGCGGCGTTCATCGCCGAGGGACACCTCGCCCGCCACGTGCGCAAGATGCGCCAGGTCTACGGCGAACGCCGCGAGATCCTGCACGATGCGCTGGAGCGCCTAGGCGGCGGCCGATTCCGGTCGGTGGGCATCGGTGCGGGCCTGCACCTCGCGGCGTACCTCGAGGGGTCCGCGCGCTCGGCGGCGCTGATCGAGCGCGCGGGACAGGCCGGCTTCGCGCTCGATCCGATCCAGCGCTTTGCGGCGGTGGGCCGGCGCGCCGACGGCATCGTCTTCGGCTACGGCGCGATCGAATCCGCGCGCATCGCCGAAGCGGTGCGCAAGCTCGTGGCCCTGATGAGGCGCTAGCGCAGGAAGGGGAAGAACGAGCGCAGCAGCGATGCGGCTTCGTCGGCGAAGCGCGCGTTCGCCTCGCCGACGGCGCGGTCGTAGGCCCCACGCTCGAGCTCGCCCTCGAAGCTCTCGGAGACGAGCTTGCCGTCCTCGTACGCCGCGCGGCGCGAGCGCATCCTCGCCGTGCCATCCGCCGCGGAGATCTCGGTGAAGGAATAGCGGAAGCTCAGGAAGCCGGGTGCGGGCATCGAAGCCACGGACGGATCGGGGAGAACCGCGGGCAGCGCCCGCGCTGCCCGTGCAACGGGACGCTTCCTGCGCTCGACCGGCTGCTTCTTCGCCACCACGATGGGATATTTCTTCACGTCTGGAGTCTCCGGATGCATGAACGATGCTGCCCGAACCGCTCGGGCCGCGCAACGTTCATTGTAGCGCGACCGGAGTGGTGCGTTCGCGCGAAGCGTCGGGCGCGCGAACGGCGCCGGTCCGCTTCCCGGCTGGCTTTGGCGCGCTGCTCTATGGCCCCGGCGCGACGGATACCACCGTGAGCTGCTCACTCTTCACCGCCTTGATGAGCGGTCCCGTCACCCCGAGGAACTCGATGTCGACCGGTGCCGTCTCGTGCGGCGCGAGCGCGGGCTTGCGCGTCGTCGCGGTCGCCGTTCCGATCACCTTGCCGTCGGCGTCCAGCGCCTTGCCGGTCACCTTGACCGGACCGACGGCGACATCGGCGAGATTCTGCACCGTCGCCTTGACGTGCAGGTGGCCTGCGGCGCAAACGTACGTCCCGGGCTGCATGTCGGCGTGGGTTTCGGAAGTCTGGACCTCGACTTTCATCTGGTCCTTCAATTCTCCCGCAGCCGTTGCGCCGATCGCGAGCATCGCAGCGGCGCCTGCGACCCAGGCGTTGGCGAACTTCATAGCGGAACCTCCTCGAGGCGTGGCGGCCGCGTCGACCGCAGGGATCGCCGACGACGCACGACGGCGTCCCGGCTTTTCGACCATACCCCTTGCCACGGGCGCGGGCAAGCCTCGGCCGGAGACGCCAGGCCTCGCGCGGACGCAAGCTCGCGAATAAGATGCGGTGCGTATGCGTCGACCTCGTGAGCTGGTGCCGAAGCCACCTCTTCTCCTCCGCGCCGCTTTCACCGCCGCGCTGCTGGCGCTGCTCGCAGCCGGATGCGCGCCCCCCGCGACGCGGGCGCCGGAAGCGCCGGCGGCCCCTTCGGCGGCACCGACGGCTCCGGAGGATTTTCCCGAAGCCTACTACCGGCAGCTGGCGGCGCGCGGTCGGCCCGTGTTCCGCGTCGACGGCGGCCGATCGCTGCTGGTCATCGAAGTCCATCGCGGAGGCTCGCTCGCCCGGGTCGGCCACGACCACGTGATCGCGAGCCACGCGCTGCGCGGCTACCTCGCCACGGAAGACAGTCGAGCGGACCTGTACTTCCGCCTCGACGAACTGGTCGTCGACGAGCCGGAGCTGCGCGCCGAGGCGAAGCTCGAGACGCATCCTTCGCCGGAAGATATCGCCGGCACCCGCCGCAACATGCTCGTCGCCTTCGACGCCGAGCGCTATCCCTTCGCCGTCGCGCGCATCGCGGGGACCGGGGCGAGCCCGGGCGACGCGCCGCCGAGCGTGACGTTCTCGCTGCATGGAGCGACGCGCACCATGGACGTGCCCGTCGAAATCCGCACGGTGGGCGACGAGCTCACGGTCACCGGACGCACCGTGGTCAAGCAGACGGACTTCGACATCAAGCCCTTGTCGGTCCTGGGCGGGGCGCTGCAGGTGCAGGACGAGGTGCAGCTCTCCTTTTCCGTCCGCGCCCGTCGCGTGCGGTAGCGGGCGCTGCCGCGGTATGATGCAGAAGCGATACGCCTCGCTTCCTCAAGAGCATCGTTCTCCCATGCCTCAAGCATCGTCGTCGAATGACCTGCACGCCGTCCGCGGAGCTTGCCGGGCGAGCTTTCGGGCCGCGAGCGCTAGGGAAGTCTGAGGACCTGAGGCGCCGATGCTCTGGCTCGCCTGCGCCGACGTGCTCGCCGGCCGCGCGCCCGCGGATCGTCCGGTGACGCTCAAGGGCTGGATCCGCACGCGCCGCGACTCGAAGGGCGCGGGGATCTCGTTCCTGCACCTCTCCGACGGGTCCTGCTTCCATCCCGTGCAGATCGTGGCGCCGGGCACGCTCGCCAACTACGCCGACGAGATCCTGCACCTGACGACGGGCTGCGCGATCGAGGCCTCGGGCACGGTCGTGCCCTCGCCCGCCAAGGGGCAGCCCTACGAGATGCAGGCGAGCTCGGTCAAGGTGGTCGGCTGGGTCGAGGACCCCGATTCGTACGCGATCCAGCCCAAGCCGCACACGCTGGAGTTCCTGCGCGAAGTCGCGCACCTGAGGCCGCGCACCAACGTGATCGGCGCCGCGACCCGCGTGCGCCACACCATCGCCCGTGCCATCCACGGCTTCTTCGACGAGCACGGCTTCGTGTGGGTCAACACGCCGATCATCACCGCGTCGGACGCCGAGGGCGCGGGGGCGCTGTTCCGGGTCTCGACGCTCGACCTCGCGAACCTGCCGCGCTCGGCCGACGGCAAGATCGACTTCGCGCAGGATTTCTTCGGACGCGAGGCGTTCCTCACCGTGTCCGGCCAGCTCAACGTCGAGTGCTACTGCCTGGCGCTGTCCAAGGTCTACACCTTCGGCCCGACGTTCCGCGCCGAGAACTCCAATACCAGCCGCCACCTGGCGGAGTTCTGGATGATCGAGCCGGAGATCGCCTTCGCCGCGCTCGACGACAACGCGGCGCTCGCCGAGGCGCTGCTCAAGCACATCTTCAAGACGCTCCTTGCCGAGCGCCCCGACGACATGGCGTTCTTCGACGAGCGCATCGAGAAGGGACTGGTCGCCAAGCTTTCCGGCATCGTCGATTCCGAGTTCGCGCGCATGGAGTACGGCGAGGCCGTGCGCGTGCTGGAGCAGGCGAAGCAGAAGTTCGAGTTCCCCGTCGCCTGGGGCATGGACCTGCAGTCGGAGCACGAGCGCTATCTGACCGAGCAGTACGCGAAGAAGCCGGTGATCGTGGTGAACTACCCGAAGGAGATCAAGGCGTTCTACATGCGCGCGAACGACGACGGCCGCACCGTCGCGGCGATGGACGTGCTCGCGCCGGGGATCGGCGAGATCATCGGCGGCAGCCAGCGCGAGGAGCGCCTCGACGTGCTCGACGCGCGCATGGTCGGCGCGGGGCTCGACCCGCAGCATTACGGCTGGTACCGCGACCTTCGCCGCTACGGCACCGTGCCGCACGCCGGCTTCGGTTTGGGCTTCGAGCGCACGGTGGCCTACGCGACTGGGCTCGCCAACGTGCGCGACGTGATCCCGTTCCCGCGGACGCCCGGCAACGCGCGGTACTGACGGCGCGAGCCGCCGGGCGTTGTCCGGGGCTCGCTCCCAGGCTCCGACGGGCGACGCGGTGCTTGCGCGCCGCGCGTCAGCTGAAAACCGTCGAGAGCAGCCCGGCGAGGCCCAGCCCCAGCGCCGCGAGCGCGTCGCCGGCGATGAGCCCTCCGCCGACGAGCGAAGCGGTGCTCATGTCCGCGGGCAGCGCGGTGCCGCCCCTGGTCTTGTCGCGGTCCCTGTTGAGCATGTTCATGAGGCTGGACAGCACGCCGCCGGCCGCGAACCAGGAAGAGGTCGCGAGGTTGAGGAAGCCGCCGAACGAGGACGCGTACGGCGACGGCAGGATCACCGCGTCGAGCATGAAGTCCGTGCAGAAGCCGGCGCGGCCCGACGCCGCGAATCGCTTGTAGCTGCGATTCGCCTTGATGAGCTTGCGCAGGAGCTCGGTCGCGAAGCCGATCCCGAGGCCGACCCAGATGGCGGTGCGCTGGTAGGGCTTGTCGTCGGTCAGGCTGCGCAGCACCCCGACGAACTTGTAGGTCATCGCGGAGGCCCAGCGCTCCGGCTGCTTGTCCGCGGGCAGCGTCGTCTGGTCGAGCTGCAGCACGGGATACGCCGTCATGAAGAGCTCGGCGAAGACCACCGCCATGATCGCCCCCATGATGATGCCCGCGACCTGGAAGCGGAACTGGATCGTGCGGTTGGTGCCCAGCCGCCAGCCGGTCGAGCGATCCTGCTGCATGTCGCAGGCTTCGCTGGTGGACACGAGCAGCACCGTCGCGGCGAGCAGTCCGACGATGGGGTCCTTGAGCCCGATCGCCGCCATGAGGATCACGGTGACGACGAACGCGGAGGAAATCGGATTGCTGTCGGTGATGCCGACGGAGATGCCGTTGACCATCGCGAACACGAACACCAGGATCACCGCGAAGGCGAGATAGCCCACGGGCTCGCCGAGCAGCTGCGAGCCCGTGACGACGACGGCGATCCCCCAGAAGACGACCCAGCCTACCAGCCGGCGGATGTTGGTCTTCTTCCAGTCCTCCTGCTCGACGGGCTTGGCAGCCCGCTGTTGCACGCGCTTCCAGGCGCGGTAGAGGATGAGCGAGACATCGATGAGCGCCGCGCCCATGATCATCCCGAGCGCGATCAGGAAGGTGATCTTGCGGAACGGATCGCCTTCCTTGAGCCAGCCGATCGAGATGAAGTACGGGATCAGCGCCCAGCCTACCAGGCCGCCGACGAGCGCCGGGATGCCGATGCGCGCGCCGACGATCATGCCGGCGCCGAAGGTCGAGGTCGACAGGTCGATTGCGCCGAGAAACGCGGTCTTCGCCGCGCCGACGCCGCCGATGATGCCCAGCGCCATGCCGCCGAAGAGCCGCGTCACCGAGCGGCGCAGCAGGTCCACGTCGGTGAGCGCGCGCAGGATGTTGGCGACGGCGAGTCCCGAAGGAAACTTGAGCTGCATGCGGTCGACGAGGATCGGGGTGTAGAGCATCCCCACGCCGACGCCGAACATGCCGATGCACAGCATGTAGACGATCAGCTCCCATACCGGCGGCTTCGGCAGGCCGAGCCAGGTCATCGCCTGGATGACCACCGCCATGGCGCTCATCCCGGCCACCGAGGCGGCGGTCGTCTGGATGAAGTTCGCCCCGTGCCGGCCCTGCGCGCCGTAGCCGAAGGTCACGGTGGAGCCGAGGATGCCCGCGAGCACCTGGCCGCCGACGAAGAAGCCCAGGGAGAAATTCATGTACGACGCGGCGAGCCCGCCGAGCGGACCGAGCACGAGAATGCCGATCGCGCCGAGCAGCGCGTAGTACTGCCAGCTGCCGATGCGCGGCAGCCAGGACCAGCGCTGCGTCGATTCTCTTCGCGGCAGAGGAGTCGATGTCATGGTCGGGCCTCCGGGTCTCCGGCGCTGCGGGTCGCGCGAGCGGGCGGTGCGGCTCGCGAGACTTTAGGGTGCGCGCCGCGCGCGGTCAACCGACCCGCTCGAGGCTCGCTCGCGTCGCTCCCCCGCCGTGTGCGGCACGCAGGCCAGCGGTTCAAGCTGCGCCGCCGTAGCGCTCCGCGCGGATGCTGCGCGCTGCAACGCCCTCCGCCACCAGGGCGGCGGTGACCGCCTCGACGAAGGCATTCGAGCCGCACACGTACGCCTGGCGCGGCGCGCGGCCCCAGCCGGCGAGGATCTCGCGGAGCAGCGTCCGGTCCAGCCGGCGGTCGAAGTCCACCGCAGTCCGGCGCGGCTCGCGAGTGGTCGTCGTGACCAGCCTGAACGCTCCGTCGCGCGCCCGGCGCTCGAGCAGCTCGTCACGGAAGATGAGCTCCTCGAAACTCCGCGCCGAGTACACGAGCAGCGCCTCGACCTGCGGCGCGCGCGCGGCGCGATGGCGCTCCATCGCCATCAGCGGAACGATGCCCGAGCCGCCGCCGACGAGCAGGATCGGCCCGCCGTCCTCGGGCCGCCATACGAAGTGTCCGCCGATCGGGCCGCGGAGCTCGAAGCTGTCGCCGGGCCGCGCAACCTCGTGGAAGTACGGCGAGACTTCGCCGTCGTCGAGGCGCTCGATCGCGAGCTCGATCGCCGCGGCGCCGGGCGCGGAGGCGACCGAGTAGCTGCGCTGCGCCTGATAGCCGTCGGGCGCGGTCAGGCGGATGTCGACGTGCTGGCCCGCCTGGTGCTCGGCGAGCGGCGCGCGCAGGAAGACACTTACGACCCTCGGCGTCTGCCGCACGACGCGCTCGATCAGCGCTTCGCGCCAGCGCGATGCCTCGGCGAAGGGTGCGCTCACGGATCGCCGGTGTAGCGCTGCTCGCGCCAGGGGTCGCCGTAGAGGTGATAGCCGCGAAGCTCCCAGAAGCCCGCTTCGTTGCGAGGCGTGAAGCGCAGCCCCTTCACCCACTTCGCGCTCTTCCAGAAATACAGGTGCGGCACGAGCAGGCGAGCCGGTCCGCCGTGCTCCGGCGCGAGCGGCGCTCCGTCGTAGCGCGTGGCGATCATTCCCCGGCCGCCCGTCAGGTCCGCGACAGGCACGTTGGTGTCGTAGCCGTCGTAGGATTCGGCGAGCAGGAATGCGGTCGGCGGCGCGATGCCGGCCGCGGCGAAGAGCGCGTCGATGTCAACACCTTCCCATTGCGTGTCGAACTTGCTCCACTTCGTCACGCAGTGAATGTCGCCGCGCCACGCCGTGCGCGGCAGCGCCTCGAACTCGGGCCAGCTCCAGCTCGCGATCGGCCGCGCGCCCTCGCGCAGCGTGAAGCGCCACGTCGCGAGCTCGACCTGCGGCGTCGGTCCCATCGAGAGCACCGGGAAATCCCGTGTCTCGTACTGACCGGGCGGCAGACGCCGCGCCGCGTCCTTGCCCGGAGGTCGACCGAAGAATCCGCGCGTAGCCATGGCCGCTGGAATTCTAATCCGAGTCGATCCCGCGGCGCCGCCTGGTCGCGGTGGAGGTTCCCGGCCTCTGTGCCAGTCGTGTAAACTTGGCCGCTCCTGCCGGTGGCATCGGAGCGAGCCGCCTTGTCCATTCCATACTGGTTGCTGGTGATCGTCGGAACGGCTCTGAGCGTGGGGCTCATCGGCACGATCGTCCTCTGGGGCTGGGTGTGGATCCGGGTCGAGCACTGGATGCGCGTGGTGCCGACGCTGCGGCTGGGGCAGCGCCTGGCGGCCGCCGACCCGCCGAGCGGCCGAGTGTGCGTGATCGTCCCCGCCTACAACGAAGCCCAGGTGATCGCGCGTCTGGTGCATTCGCTGCGCGCCGAGACCTATCCGCAGTTGCGCGTGGTGCTTGCGCTCGATCGCTGCCGGGACGACACCGCCGCCGTCGCCCGCGCGGCCATCGCCGGCGACGAGCGCTTCGAGCTGATCGAGATCGACTCCTGCCCTCCGCAGTGGGCCGGCAAGGTGCACGCCGTGCACGCCGGCGTGACCCGATCCCGCGCGGCGGCCGACACCGACTATTTCCTGTTCGCCGACGCCGACACGGTGTTCACGCCGGGGTGCATGGCCGCGTCGGTCGCCCTGATGCGCGATCGCAAGCTCGACCTGCTGAGCCTGCTCAGCACGCTGTCGCACGACACCTGGTTCGAGCGCGTGGTGCAGACCGCGGCGGTGTTCGAGCTGCTGCGGCAGTACCCGCTCACGCTCGCCAACGCACGCCACGACCGCCGCGCCTTCGCGAATGGCCAGTTCATGCTGTTCACCCGCGAGGCCTACCGGTCTGTAGGCGGCCACGAGTCGGTGAAGCTCGCGCTGCTCGAGGACCTGGCGCTCGCCCGCCTCATCGCGGAGCAGGGCCGCAAGGCCGGCGTGTTCCTCGCGGCGGGACTGTTCCACTGCCGAATGTACGCGAGCTGGTCGGAGTTCCGCCGCGGCTGGAAGCGGATCTACATCGAGGCCGCGAACCGCAAGGCGAGAAAGCTGTCGCAATCGGCGAGCTTGAGCCGCTGGCTGGGCTCGATCCTGCCGGCGTGGATGCTGGGCGCCGGGCCCATGAGCGCGCTGGTCATCGCCGGCGACGCGAACATGGGCTGGACGCTGGTGACGCTCTGGCCCATCGCGCTCGCGCTCTGGCTCGGCGCGCTGGTCCGCATCTCGGCGCTCGCGCACGCGCCGCGCTGGACGGCGCCGCTGCACATCGTCGGCGCCTGGCTCACAGCGAACCTGCTGCGCGAAGCGGCCAACGATCTGCGCTCGCGCAAGCCCACGCGCTGGGGCGGCCGCGAATACGATCTGCGGACGCGCAAAGCCTGACAGGAAACGAGGGAGGCACGATGGAACGTCTGAAGGCCGGCGATTTTCCGCCGGAGGTGCTCAAACTGTTCGACGGCTACATCCACGGCGCGATCAGCCGCCGCGATTTCCTCGATCGGGCCGCGAAGCACGCCGTCGGCGGCTTCACCGCGGCAGCCATGCTCGAGAGCCTGACCCCGAACTATGCCTGGGCGCAGCAGGTCGCCAAGGACGATCCGCGGATCAAGGCCGAATACGTGACCTACCCCTCGCCGCAGGGCTCCGGGGCGGTCCGCGCGTATTTCGTGCGGCCCGCGAATGCGAGCGGAAAGCTCCCCGGCGTGGTCGTGATCCACGAGAACCGCGGCCTCAACCCCTATATCGAGGACGTCGCGCGGCGCGTGGCGATCGAGAACTTCGTCGCGATCGCGCCCGACGCGCTCACTCCGGCGGGCGGCTATCCGGGCAACGAGGAGCAGGCGGCGCAGCTCTTCTCCAAGCTCGACCCCGTGAAGCGCAGCGAAGACCTGTTCGCCGCGGTGCCGTACCTCAAATCGCGGCCCGAGTGCAACGGCCGGATCGGCGCGGTGGGTTTCTGTGTCGGCGGAACGACGGTCAACGCCATGGCCGTGCGCTTCCCGGACCTCGCGGCCGCCGTGCCGTTCTACGGCGGGCAACCCGGCGCCGCTGACGCCGCGAAGATCAAGGCGCCGCTCCTGCTGCACTACGCGGCGCTCGACGAGCGCATCGACGCCGGCTGGCCCGCCTACGAGGAAGCGCTCAAGGCCAACGGCGTGAAGTACCAGATGTACATGTACCCGGGCACCAACCACGGCTTCCACAACGACACGACGCCCCGGTACGACGAAGCCGCCGCGAAGCTCGCCTGGTCGCGCACCGTCGCCTTCCTGAAGGCAAACCTCAAGGGCTGAGACCCGCCAGGCGGCGCTTGACCGAAGCGTCGGCGCCGCCGATACTTTTCCCGCAGGCGCTGCTTCAGGAGGCCCGGGATGCGAACTTGGATCGCGGTGGTCGTTTCCGCCTTGCTTGCCGCGTGCGCGAGCGTTTCCCCTCCTCCGGCTCCCTCCGACTCGCGGGGCGAGCATCTGTTCCACAACGAGCTCTTCGCGGCACCCTCGCAGCGGATCAGCGCCGAGGACGTCTTCGCCCTGTCCGACGAGATGCGGCAGTACCTGGGCTCGGACATCGCCGCCCTCCAGCGCACGTTCAAGCCGCAGGCCGCGCTCCTCAAGGCGCTCTACGACAAGGGCCGCCTCAGGCTCGACTACGACGCCGAGATGACGCGCACGGCAGCGCAGACGTTCGCGGCCCGCGCCGGAAACTGCCTCTCGCTCGCGATCATGACTGCGGCATTCGCGAAGGAGATGGGCGTGCCCGTGCGCTACCAGCGGATCCTCGTCGACGACGCATGGAGCCGCAGCGGCGAGCTCTACTTCGCGAGCTCGCACGTGAACTTGACGCTCGGCGGCTCGCAGTACGGCCGTGTCCTCGACTACGCCGATTCCTGGACGACCGTCGACTTCCTGCCGCCGGGAGAGACGCGCGGCCGCCGCCTGCGCGTCATCAGCGAGGAGACCATCGTCGCGATGTTCATGAACAACCGCGCGGCGGAGTCTCTTGCCCGCGGCAGCCTCGACGACGCGTACTGGTTCGCACGCGCCGCGATCGGCAGCGACCCGAAGTTCCTCTCGTCGTACAACACGCTGGGCGTCATCTACCGCCACCACCACAACCTGGCGCAGGCCGAAACCACGCTGCGCTACGTCCTGGACATCGAACCGGCGAACACCGAGGCGATGTCGAACCTTGCGCTGGTGCTCAACGACGAAGGCCGTCGCGCCGAGGCGGCAGCGCTGATGGCGCGGCTCAAGGAGCTGGAGCCGTATCCGCCGTTCTACTTCTTCAATCTCGGAATGGCGGCGATGCAGGAGGGCGACTACCGGACGGCGCGAGACATGTTCGCGAAGGAGCTCGACCGCGACGCGTACTATCACGAGTTCCATTTCTGGATCGCCGCGGCCTATCTCGGGCTCGGCGACATCGCCCAGGCGCGCTCACATCTCGCGACCGCGATGGAGAACAGCGCGACCCGCAAGGAGCACGCGCTCTACGCGGCGAAGCTCGACAAGCTCTCCGCGGTGCGGTCGCAGTAGATCGAGCGCTCGTCGCGTTCTCGCGCTCTCGTGTGAGCCGCGCGAGTTGTCCAGTACGAAATCCGATCGACAGCCCTGTCCTACAGACGCGGCCGCGACAAGGTGTGAAAATTCACGGCCGGATCCCGGCCCTTTCGCCGCCGGCGGCCGTGGATTTCGGGCGGCGATTGGGCTAATCTCGCCGGCTGATCGGCCTCGACGCGCTGCTCACGACCGATGCGTCCCTCGTCCGCCCTCGCCACGCTCATCCTGCTCGGATGCTTCGCCTGCGGCCCCGCTGTGGCGGCGCAGGGCTTCAAGTTCGGGCAGGAGGACGACGAGGAGCGCGCGGAGCAGGAGGCACGCCAGGCGCGCATCGCGGAGCAGCTCTCCACGCCCTGCCGCGCGAGCCTGAAAGACAAGAAAATCATGGTCGTGATCGGAGTGCGCCAGTCCAACGGCTACATCGCCGCCCAGCAGCAGAACTACGGGCCGCACTTCCAGGCGATCAACTCGCGGCTGCGTGCGCTGGGCCTGCGCACCTACACGCCGGAGGAGATCCGCCGCCAGATCGCGCAGGCGGAGATCGACGCCTACTTCCGCAACGATCCCGATGCCATGCTCAACGCGTCCAGGCGCCTCGGCGCGAGCTTCGTGCTGCGCGGGCTCATTTCGTCGCGGGCGACCGGCAACCTTGTGATGGCCGTGAACCAGGTCACGGTGAACATGAACTTCACGCTCTATACGAGCGACGGTCGCCTCGTCTCGGACAGGGAGGCGAGCTCGGCCTCGTATGCCGGCGCAGACGTCGAGCACATGGCGCTGACGCTCGTCAAGGAGAACGCCGACGAGGTCGTGCCGGCGCTCTATGCCGACTATTGCCGCAACGCGGGCCCCGCCCGGAAGGCGGCGCCTCAGTAGGTTTCAGCTCACGCATCACCTTCGGAGGGAGAGCCCATGAGAACTACCACTTCGATCGGCTACGCGGGATGTCTCTTCGGCGCGGCGCTCCTCGCGCTCGCGTCCGCCGCCTCGGCGCAGCCCACCTTCGGCAACCCGTCGCCCACCGCGGGCCGCGAGACCTCGCAGAAGGCCAATGCCGCCGCCGACCAGGGGATGTACCAGCAGATCACCTACACCAATGCCGCCAAGAAGGGGCCGGCGGTGATCGTCATCCCCGGCGAGATCAAGAGCAACAACGCGACCTTTTTGCAGAAGTTCACCGCCAACAACATCGCCGACTACGGCGAGCTCGAGCTCGGCAACGCCAACTTCCCCGTCCTCGAGCGCTCCAACCTCGGGCCGCTCCTGCAGGAGTTCGAGCTCGCCTACAACCTGGGTGACCAGGACAAGGCGCGCAAGATGCTCAAGATGGGCAAGCTCAAGACGACCAAGTACGTGGTGAAGTTCGACATCCTCAAGACCGAGCAGGTCGCCGCCGCGCAGCAGGGCTTCGACGGGCGCACGCTCGGGCAGATGGCGGGTCTCCTCGGCGCGTTCAGCGGCTCGCGCGGCGGCGCGCAGGCGGGCGCCGTGGGCGGGACCGCGATCGGCTCAGTCCACAACGACGAAGCCACCAGCGTCTGGGTGATCGGCATGCGCTACAAGATCATCAACGCGGAGACCACCGAGCAGGTGGCGACCGGCTACACCGAGGAGAAAATGGAGATCGGCGCGACCTCGTCGGGCGCGCTCGGCGTCCATCAATCCCAGCAGGGCGGCCTGTCGCTCGACTCGATGGTGCAGCGCCTGGTACAGAAGTCGGTCTGGGACATCGACGCGAAGTACAAGTGAGCGCCTGAAGCGCGTTGTTCCGCACGCGACGCCGGCAGCCCCGCCGGCGTCGCCGCTTCTGGAGCGGGGAGACTGGACCCATGCCCGAGGGAAGCATCGGCAAGTACGAGATCCGCCGCGAGATCGGCCGCGGCGCTATGGGCGTCGTGTACGAGGCCTACGATCCCGCGATCAAGCGCGTGGTCGCGCTCAAGACGATCCGGGCCGACCAGCTCGCCGGCGAGAACGCCACGACGGTCATCGCGCGCTTCCGGCGAGAGGCGCAGGCCGCCGGCCGGCTCAACCATCCGAACATCGTGTCGATCTACGATTTCGGAGACGAAGACGGCGTGTCCTTCATCGCCATGGAGTTCGTCCACGGCAGGGAGCTGAAGTCCTGCTTCGACGCCGACGAGCGCTTCCGCCTGCCCGACGTCGTGCGCATCATGGGCCAGATCCTCTCCGCGCTCGACTACTCGCACCGCCAGGGCGTGATCCATCGCGACATCAAGCCGGCGAACGTCTTTCTCCTCGACGACGGCACCGTGAAAGTCGCCGACTTCGGCATCGCCCACATCGAATCGTCGAACCTCACGCAAGTGGGCACGGTCATGGGCACGCCGAGCTACATGTCACCCGAGCAAATCATGGGACTGCCCGTCGACGGCCGCTCGGACCTCTTCTCGGTCGGTGTGATCCTGTATCAGTTCCTGACCGGCGAGCGGCCGTTCGCCGGATCGGCCGCGACGACGATGCAGAAAGTGCTCAAGGAGGATCCGCTGCCGCCGTCGACGCTGAACGTCCAGCTGCCTCCGGCGCTCGACGCGGTCGTGCGCAAGGCGCTCGCCAAGCGCGCCGAAGAGCGCTACGCGTCGGCGCAGGAGTTCGCCGCGGCTCTGCGCGCGGCGGCGGGCGGCGCGGACGCTCCCAGGCCCGCACCGGCTTCCGCTCGCGAGGGCGACGCGACGCTCGTCGACGTCCCGACCGCACGAACTCCGGCGGCCGATCCGCCGCCTCGTGCCGCCGCGGAGACTGCCGCCGCCAAGCCCGCTCGCCTGCCCCTGCTGCCGATTGCCGCGGTCCTTGCGGCGATCGCCATCGCCGCGGCCGTCTGGTACGCCATGCAGCGTCCCGGCAGCGCACCGGCAGCGACGGCATCGACCTCCGCGGCGGGCGCGCAACCGGCGGGCGCGGCCCCGAGCGCGGTGCCACCCCCCACCGTGAGCGCGGCAAGTCCACGCGAGCCTGGAACGCTCCTGATCTCCGCCGTCGGCCTTGCCGATCCGAGCGATGCCCGCTACCAGGGCGATAAGGCGCTGCTCGCGAGCGACCTGCGCGCAGACGCGCGCAGCCAGGCGGTGGAAAAGGCGCTCGCGCTCCTCGTCGACGGGAAGTCGCTCGCCGCGAACTACGACCTCCTGCACGACCGGCTGCTCTCGAAAAGCGCGAGCTACGTCAAGACCGTGCTGCGCGAGAGCGAGCCGCGGCAGGGCAAGGACGGGCTCGCTTCGATGACCACCGAGGCGGTCGTCAACGTGAAAGCCGTGCAGAAGGCGCTCAACGAGCTGTCGCGCGACGAGCGCATCGAGTTCATCCGCGCCGGCGGCGACCCGAAGGTGTCGGTGCAGATCTCGGTCCGCGACGCGGACCAGCCCGGCGCGCCGCCGCTGCCCTCCCCGGTGGCCGAGAACATCGTCAAGGAGCGGATCCGGTCCTTCGGGTTCCGTACCTGGTCGGAAGGCGGCGGCGAGGCCGGCCAGCGCGCCGACGCCGCGGTGATCGGCGAAGCGCAGGTGAAAAGGCTCTCGATGCGGCTCGAAGCCTCCGGGCTCACGGTGACCAAGTACACGCTCACGTCCTGGACCGTGAAATGCGTCGATCGCGAGACCGGCGAGGAGATCTACTACGACACGACGATCCCCAAGGGCACGGGAAGCTGGGCGAGCGAAGAGGAGGCGCTGCGCGCGATCGGCACGAAGATGGCCGACGCATTCTCGCGCGAGTTCTTTCTGCAGCACGCCGGCGTCACGGCTCAGCCGATCGCGCTCCTCGTCGGCGGCATGCCGGACGCAGCCTCCGAGGAGCTGCTGGCGCGCGAGCTCGTGGGTCTTCCCGACGTGATCGCCGCGACCCCCCGGCCCGCGGGGAAGCCGCGAGCCTACGACCTGCGCGTGGCGGCCATCGGCGCGCCGGCCGATCTCGTCGCGGGCGGCATCCTGAAGCCGCTCAACGCGAAGCTTGGACAGGCTTGCTTCACCCTCGGCAGCGTGAACGGCGCGGAGGTCGCGGTCGCGTTCGACCCGCGTTGCGCGGAGCCTTCAGTGCTCAATCGCCTCGAGACCAATCCGCCGGCGAGCCTGTACGGCGCTCCGGCCGGCAGGCAGAAGTCGGTCATCCGCAACCCCGAGACCCTGCGCAAGGTCACGATCTAGCGCGATCGCGACGGCGGCACGCGCGCGCTCCACACCGGCACCATCCAGACCGCGTAGCCGCGCGGATCGAGGATATTGGCGATCATCTGCTCGAAATGAGCGAGCGCCGACGCGCTGCTGATCGGCGTGAGCTCGCCGATCGAGTCCACGTAGCCGTCGCGCCACGCCGCGATGATCCGCGCGAACGTCTCGCGCGGCACGCGCAGCGGATCGACGACGACGTAGTCCACGGCGATCTTCTCGAGGCCGAGGGCGGCCAGGATGCCGTAGAGGTTGCGCCCGATGTGCAGATCGGTGCCGGTCGCGGCTTCGAAGGCCGCGGGAGCCGCGTGCCAGAAATCATTCGGCTCCAGCGCGCCGCGCTGGAAATGGAGCATCCCGTAGTCTTCGGCGATCAGGTGCAGCCAGCCGCCCGGCCGGGTCACCCGCCCGAGCTCGGCGAGGACGCGGTCCGGGTGAGGGATCGACTGGATGACGTGGCGGCAAACCGTCAGGTCGAAGCTCCCATCGGTCGCCTCGAGCTCGAAGACGCTCTGATGCGCGAAGGCGAGGCGTGGCGCGAGACGAGTGTAACGAGAGCGTGCAAGCTCGAGGTGGTGCTCGATGATGTCGACGCCGAGAACCTGCGCCCGCGGAAAAAGCTCGGCGAGCCGCGACGCGATCTCGCCGGTGCCGCAGCCGGCGTCCAGGATGCTCGGCGCGCCCGGAAGCGCGTATCGGGCGTAGAGCGGCGCCTCCTGCGGCCAGATCGCCTCGGCCTGCGCGGCGAGGTTGCGCACCATCGATTCGTCCGCCATCTGGCGGGCTTGCGGATTGAGATCGGTCATCGGACCGCGGGATCGGTGCTCGAACCGGCGAGCGCGATCTCGACGCGCCGGTTGCGCCGGCCTTCGCTGCGGATCCTGAGCACGCGGATCGCGCCGATCTCGGCGATGTTGCGCACGTGCGTGCCGCCGCAGGGCTGCAGGTCGATGCCGGGGATGCGCAGCAAGCGAACGCGGCCGGCGCCGCGCGGCGGCTGCACGCTCATTGTCTTGACGAGCTCCGGCCGGGCGTCGAGCTCCTCGCCGGTGATCCAAGCCGTCTCGGTCTCGACGCCGCGCGCGATGAGCGCGTTGGTCTCGCGCTCGATCTTCCCTGCATCGAGCAGGCTCATGTCGATGTCGAAATCGAGGCGCGCCTTGTCCGGCGAGATGTTGCCGCCGGTGACCGGAGCGACGACCACGCAGGACATGATGTGGAGCGCGGTGTGCAGTCGCATGAGCGCGTAGCGCCGCGCCCAGTCGATCTCGAGCTCGACCGTCTCGCCCGCGTCAGGCAAGGGCGCCCCTGCCGCCGGCAGATGCAGCACGCTGTCCGGCGCTTCGCCCTTGCGCGTGTCGGCGACGGCGATGCGCTCCCCATTCGCGCGGATCAGCGCTCCGGTGTCCCCCGGCTGGCCGCCGCCGAGCGGATAGAAGATCGTCGAGTCCAGCTCGATGCCGCGCTCGCTGACGCCGAGCACGCGCGCCTTCGCGGAGCGCAGATAGGCGTCGCCGCGGAAGAGAAGCTCGGTGGCCACGCCGGCCTTCGGTCAAGCGCCCTGCGCGGGCACCACGAGGTCGCCGTGCTCCGGGTGCCTCACGAGCCAGCTCTGGATGTAAGGGCAGCTCGGGACGATGCGCATGCCTTGCGCGCGCACGTAGGCGATCGCCGCCTGGGCCAGCGCCTCTCCCACGCCGCGCCCGCGCAGTGCCGGAGCCACTTCCGTGTGGACGAGCTCGAGCGTGTGCGGCGCGATTCGCCGATAGACGAGCTCCCCTCCGCCCTCGGGCAGGCGAACGAGGAAGCGCTGGTGCGCGCTGTCGTGCACGACGTTCACGATCGGCATTCTGCCTCATCGCGGCGGACCGCGGGAGGCAAGAAGCGCGCGCACCGGCGTGGCGGCGCGCGCCTGCGGCCCTACTTCCGCGTCACGGCGAGCATGGCCGACTTCTTGACCCCGGCGCTGCTCGCGGAAATGGTCACCGAGGTGTTCCTCGCGGGTTTCGACGTCGTGATCGTGAAGCTCTTGCTGTTCGTGCCGGCCGCGACGACGACGCTCGCGGGCACCGCGGCCACCGACGATCGCGAGCTCGCGAGCGTGACCACGACACCGTTGGCGGGCGCGGGACCGGCGAGCGTCACGGTGCCTGTCACCGTCCCGCCGCCCGTGACGCTCTTCGGGCTGAGTGCCAGCGCCGAGAGCGCAGGCGCGGGATTGACCGTGACCGTCGTGCTCTTGGCGACACCGCCGTAGCTCGCCGAGACGCTCACCAGCGTCTGCGTCGCCACGGGGCTCGTAGTGATTGCGAAGCTGGCCGACGTCGCCTTCGCGGCGACCGTCACGCTCGCCGCAACCTGCACCGCGCTGCCCGCGCTCGAGAGCGAAACGATCGCGCCGCCCGCGCCTGCCGCGGCGTTGAGCGTCACCGTGCCGGTCGAAGGACTGCCGCCCCTCACCGTGCTCGGACTGGCCGCGATGGAGGCGAGGGAGGCTGCGCCGGAAGAGGGCTGCCAGCCGAGCTGGACCACCTCGAAGTCGCTGGCGGAGAGCAGCGCGAACGCCGGGTTCAGGATGTCGTTGTTCCAGCGCGTGTCGAAGGTGCCGGTGATGTACATGTCGGAACCGTTGTCCGCAACGATGAGACCGTGCTTCTGCATCGCGCGGAAAATCTTCAGCACGTTGGGATCGCTGGTGCGCAGCGCCGGATCCTGGCCGCTGACGCTGGTCTTGAGCCGGAGGCGCGCGCCCATCGGCAGCGCGCCGGAGGTGCTGCCGGCGCGGTGCGATGCCGGGTAGACGTAGCCGTTGGTCGAACGCACGGTCACGCGGAACGCGTGCCCGATGTCCGTGACCGCCGCGTTCCACGCCTCGTCGTAGCGCACGAGCCCGGGAAGGATCGCGAGGCCCGCCGCATCGGCGGAGGTCCATCCGTCCGGGCGGCGATTGTCGGTGTTCATGTCGAAGAACGCGCCCGAGCCCGCGAGCCATTGCGACTGCGTCGTGTCGTAGAAGACGTTGTAGAGCTCGTAGAGATACTTGTGCGTGCAGTCGATGATCAGGAGATGCCGATCGGAGTCGCTGCGCTCGTCGAGGTTGCCGGGATCGCCGCCTTCGATCCAGTGCGCCTGGGTGATGGCCTGCGCCGGGATCGGGTAGAAGGGAATGCTCTGCCCGGTCGAATGATCGACGCCGTCGCTCTCGTCGGCGTAGTCGAAGACGACCGCCTGCTTCGGTCCGCTGCCGTCGACGATCGCGTACGGCATCCCGTAGATATCGGCGCTCCCCGACGAGACCTCGCCTCCGAAGTCCGGGTGCAGATGTCGCGTGCCACCGTTGTTGATGAAAGCGATGTAGCTCGCCGAATTCGGATCGACGGGCGCGGCGGAAATGTCGGCGTTCCACCAGTTGTCCGCCGGAAAGAGCGGCAACGGCCCCGGGGGCGGCGCGCCCTCGACGGGGACGGACGGGGGACATTGCGCGGACGCCGCCGAGGACAGGACGAGCGCGAAGGCGAAGACGAACGATGCCGGCAACGTACGCATGCAAGGCTCCCTTGAAGCCCGTCCGGCGTCGCCCTGGCGCCCCGAGCACTATGCTGTTGTCATATTAACCCAAGCTCATCGCCGGATGCAACAATGGCAGAGCTCGCTTCGGACCTCCCTCCCCATGCCTCGCATCAAGGCCCTGTTTTTCGACGTCTTCGGCACGCTGGTGGACTGGCGCAGCTCGGTCGCTCGCGAAGCCCGCTCGATCCTCGAGCCGCTCGGCGTCCGCCTCGACTGGGATGGCTTCGCTGACGCCTGGCGCGCGGAATATCAGCCGGCGATAGACGAAGTGCGCAGCGGCAGCCTGCCGTTTTCGAAGCTCGATGCGCTGCACCGGCGCAACCTCGACCGCGTCCTCGAGCGCCTTCGACTCGGACATCTCGACGAAGCGACGCGCGTCGAGCTGAATCTCGCATGGCACCGGCTCGACGCCTGGCCGGATGCCACGCCCGGGCTCGCGCGCCTGCGCAGCCGCTTCCTTCTCGCGCCCTGCTCCAACGGGAACATCTCGATCATGGCGGACCTCGCCCGGCGCAACGCCTGGACCTGGGACGCGATCGCCGGCGCGGAGCTCGCCCGCGACTACAAGCCCAAGCCCGTCGTCTACCTCACTGCCGCCGCGGCGTTCGATTGTGCCCCGGAAGAAACGCTGATGGTCGCGGCGCATTGCTATGACCTCGCCGCTGCGGCCGCCGAGGGGTTGCGGACCGCGTTCGTGGCGCGCCCGCACGAATTCGGCCCAGGCAAGGGCGAGAGCAGCGCGAGCGTTCCGGTCGACATCTCGGTCGAAAGCCTGACCAGGCTCGCCGAAGCGCTCGGCTGCCCATGAGCGGGATCGGCGAGCGCTCGTAGGTGCACGGCAGGATCTTCTTTCAGCGGCGAGCGGAGCCCCGCGCGAATGAGCGTGGCCGGATGAGCGCGGGGCTCGCGAGTCGCCGGCGGGTGTGGCCCCAGCGAGCGCGTGCTCGCGAGCTGTCAGGCCGGCGCCGGCTGGAACGTCGTCCGCCGCAGCAGGAACAGCGCGATCGACACGTTCAGCAGGTTGAACACGATCCCGTTGACGAACGCGGCGCGGTAGGAGCCGGTCAGGTCGAAGATCGCGCCCGACATCCAGCCGCCGAGCGCCATGCCGAAGAGCGTGGCGGTGATCACCGCTCCCACTCGCCCGCCGGCTTCGCGAGGCGGAAAGTATTCGCGCACGATGATGGCGTACGAGGGCACGATGCCGCCCTGGAACAACCCGAAGAGCGCCGAGATCACGTACAGCGATACGAGCCCGTTGAACGGGAGGAACAGCAGCAGCGCGACGCCCTGGAGGGTCGAGCCCAGCAGCAGCGTCCGCAGGCCGCCGATCCGGTCGCAGATGAAGCCGAAGGAAACGCGGCTCGCGATGCCGCAGCCGAGCATCAGCGAGAGCATCTCGGCGCCGCGCGCCGGACCGTAGCCGAGATCGCTGCAATAGGCGACGAGATGGACCTGTGGCATCGACATCGCCACGCAGCAGCACAGACCCGCGATGAGGAGGAGCGTCTGCAGCGCACCGCTCGAGAGCCCGAGCTCGTGCGTCGCCGCCGGCGCGCGCCGAGCCGATCCGGAAAGCGGCAGCTCGGTGATCGGCGGCGGCCGGCGCAGCAGGAAGGCGAGCGGCAGCATCGTCGCCGCGCAGAACACGCCGATGCCGAGGTAGGTCGCGCGCCAGCCCGCGGTCGCGATGAAATGCTGGACAACGGTCGGCCAGAGCGTGCCCGCGAGATAGTTGCCGCTCGCGAAGATCGCCACCGCGATGCCGCGGCGCCGCGTGAACCACAGGGACACGTGCGCCAGGAGCGGCGCGAAGGTCGCCGCGCTGCCGGCGCCGATGAGTATTCCCTGCGATAGCGCGTAGGCCCAGAGATTCGGCGCCATCGACGCCCCGACGTAGCCCAGGACCATGGCGATCGCGCTGATGATCACCGGTAGCACGATGCCGACGCGGTCCGCAAGCCGCCCGAGGGCGATGCTCGCGAGCCCGAAGCTGATCATCGTCAGCGTGTAGGAGAGCGACGCGCTGCCTCGCGCCACGGCGAAGTCGGCCTGGACCGCCGGCAGCGCCACGACGACGGCCCACATCCCCACGCCGCCGATGGTCGAGAGCGCGAGGCTGACGGCGAGCCTCAGCCAGGCGTACTGCGATTCGACGGCGGCGTGCGGGGGTTCCAAGGGAATCTTCGGCAGGCGTACCTTCCGGATTGTGCCACGGACGCCGGGCACTCCTTGCGCCGGTTCCGGCGCGAAGGCCGCATGCGCCGGCCGCCGTTTGACCACCGTTTCGGAATCGTGGACACTTCGCCGCACGCCTGCAGTGCGGTTCCCGGCATGAGCAGCCCGCTTCCGATCACTCCACTCGCCACGCTCGACGACGACGCCTGGGAGGACCTGCTCAACTTCATCGAGGAGCGGCGCGTCATTCCGATCGTCGGTCCGGAGCTGCTCAAGGTCGACACCGACGGCGGCCCGCGGCTTCTCTACGACTGGATCGCCGAGAAGCTCGCCGCCAAACTCAACGTCGACGTGCGGGAGCTGCCGCAGCCCTACGATCTCAACGACGTCGTGTGCTGGTTCCTCGCCGCGCGCGGGCGGCGCGAAGAAGCCTATACCCGCGTGCGCAGCATCCTTCGCGACGCGACCTTCCAGCCGCCGCTCGCGCTTCGCCAGCTCGCCCAGATCACCGACTTCGATCTCTTCGTCACGACGACGTTCGATCCGCTGCTCGAGACCGCGGTGAACCTGGAGCGCTTCCAGGGAGCGCAATCGACCGAGGTCATTGCCTACTCGCCGAACCGGGTGGCGGACCTCCCCTCCGAACGGGAGAATCTGCAGCGCCCCGTCGTCTACCACCTGCTCGGGCGGCTGTCCGCGTCTCCCACCTACGTCATCTCCGACGAGGACATGCTGGAGTTCATCTGCGCGCTGCAGAGCGAGCACCTCACGCCGGAGAAGCTCTTCCACGAGCTCGAGCACAATCACCTGCTGGTCATCGGCTCGAGCTTCACCAACTGGCTGGCGCAGCTTTTCCTGCGCATGGCCAAGCGGCATCGCCTGTCCGACCCGCGCGACGTCGGCGAGGTGCTCGCCGACAACCATTCGGACAGCGACGGGCGCCTCCTGAGCTTTCTCCAGCACGTGAGCGTGCGCACCCGGGTGTACAGCGGCGCGGGCAAGTTCGTCGACGAGCTCCACCGGCGCTGGAGCGTCCGGCGCAAGCCGGGCGACGTCATCGAGCTGGGCGCAGCGCCGCAGCGCTTCGTTCCTCCCGAGCGCGAAATGCCGGACAACGCGGTGTTCGTGAGCTATGCGCGCGAGGACCTGACCGCGGTGCAGAAGCTCAAAGCGGGGCTCGACGCGGCGGGCGTGCGGACCTGGTTCGATCTCGAGCGCCTGGAGAGCGGCGACGACTACGACCGCAAGATCCAGCGCAACATCGGCCGCTGCTCGTATTTCATCCCGGTCGTCTCGGCGACGACCGACCGCCGTCTCGAAGCCTACTTCCGCCGGGAGTGGAGCTACGCGCTCGATCGCGCGCGCAATATCGCTGAGGGCACGCCCTTCATCCTGCCGGTGTGCATCGACGAGACCGATGCCGGCACGGCGCAGGTTCCCGAGCGGTTCAAGGCGCTGCATTTCACGCGCCTTCCGGGCGGCGAGGTGACGCCCGATTTCGCGCGCCGCCTACGAGAGCTGCTCGCTGTCCGCGGATAGCCGGCTTGGCGCCTCCTGACAGCACCGCCGCGCAATCTTCGGTCGATGCCCAGCATCCCTGGCTCGGGCTCGATTCGTTCACCGAGGAGACGCGGTCGTATTTCTACGGGCGCGACGAAGAAGTCGCGGAGCTCTCACGCCGCGTCCAGCGCAAGCTTCTCACGATCCTCTTCGGGCAGTCGGGGCTCGGCAAGACATCGATCCTGCGCGCGGGCATCGTGCCGCGGCTGCGCGCGCAGGGTTATTGCCCGGTCTATGTCCGCATCGACTACGCGCGGGAATCGCCGCCGCCCTCGGAGCAGATCAAGGAGGCGATCTTCCGGGCGACGCTCACCTCGGGCCGCTGGACGCAGCCCGGTGTCGCCGTCGCCGGTGAATCGCTCTGGGAGTTCCTCCACCATCGCGACGACGTCCTCTACGACGCCTCCGGCAAGACCGTCATACCGCTCCTGATCTTCGACCAGTTCGAGGAGATCTTCACCCTCGCGCAGGGCGACGATTTCGGACGCAAGCGCGCGGCCCAGTTCCTCGAGGATCTCGCCGACCTGGTCGAGAACCGTCCGCCTGCCGCCCTCGAGGCGCGGCTCGACGACGACGACGCGGCGGTGGAGAGCTTCGACTTCACCCGCAGCGACTATCGCGTGCTGATCGCGCTGCGCGAGGACTACCTCGCGCACCTCGAGAGCGTGAAGGGCATCATGCCCTCGATCGGGCAGAACCGCATGCGCCTCGCGCGCATGACCGGGGCGCAGGCGCTCGACGCCGTGCAGAAGCCGGGCGGAAAGCTCGTGAACGAGGAGGTCGCCGAGGCGATCGTCCGCTTCACCGCCGGGGGCTCGGAGCTTCGGAACGCGGAGGTCGAGCCCTCGCTTCTCTCGCTCATCTGCCGCGAGCTCAACAACGCGCGGATCGCGCAGAGCCGCGCGGAGATCTCCGCCGATCTGCTCGCGGGCTCGCGCGACACGATCCTGTCCGAGTTCTACGAGCGCGCGCTCGCCGATCAGCCGGCGGGAGTGCGCAAGTTCATCGAGGACGAAATGCTCACCGAGTCGGGCTTCCGCGAAAGCCTGGCGGAGGAGCGCGTGGCCAAGGCGTTCGCGGCCGCTAACGCGGCGCCCGACGCGCTTGCCACGCTGGTCAACCGGCGGCTGCTGCGCGTCGAGGAGCGGCTCGACCTGCGCCGCGTGGAGCTCACCCACGACGTGCTGTGCAGCGTGGTCAAGGCGAGCCGCGAGGCTCGACACGAGCGCGAGGCGCGCGACGAGGCCGAGCGCCAGCTCGCCGCGCAGCGCGAGCGCGAGCGCGCGACCCGCAAGGCGCTCGTGCGCGCGCGCCAGATCGCCGCGGTCTGTGCGGTGCTGGCGATCGGTGCGGTGGTAGGTGCGATCTTCGGCTACCTGGGCATGAAGCGAGCCGAGCAGGCGAAGCTCGCGGCGCAGCAGACCCGCCAGATGGCCGAGACCGCCCGGGGCGAGGCGGAGAAGCTCATCGTCTATCTCCTCGACGACTTCTACCTCGAGCTCGAGCCCGTCGGCCGGCTGGACATCGTCGCCGCGCTGTCGAAGCGCGCGGTCGACTACTATGCCGGGCTGCCGCCGGAGTTGCGTTCCCAGGAGACCGACCGCAATCGCGCGCTCGCGCTGGTGCGCTACGGCGCCGCGCTGCGGCAGCAATCGCGGCTCGACGAGAGCCAGAAGGCCTTGGCAGACGCGGTCGGGGTGCTCGGCCAGTTGCGCAAGGACGGCGACCGGTCGGAACCCACGGCGATCGGCCTCGCTCTCGGGTTGACTTCGCAGGCACGCGTCGCCGACAGCCAGAACCGGCGCCCGGATTCGGGTCGCCTCTCGCAGGAAGCGGTCGACGTCCTCAAGCCGCTCATGTCAGCGCCCGCGCCCTCCGTCGCGTTGCGGAGGACCTACGCCGTGGCGATGGAATACCTGGGATTCTCGCAGACGAAGGACAACCGGGACGAAGCGGCAGTTGCGACCCTGGAGGAGGCGCGCGCGGTCTACCGAGGCATCGACGGGCTCAAGCTCGACGATCTGCCTTCGGCCGTCGGCTACGCGGAGGCCTCCGCCTGGCAGATGACCGCCCTTCAGGATCTTGGCCGGTGGGACGACATCCGGAAGGTCGGAACGCAGGCCCTGACTGTCGTCGGACAGGTTCTGGAGAAGCACCCCGGCAACATGTCGGCGCTGCGCGCGCGTGCGCTCGCCGTCGACGCGCTGTCGTCAGCCGAAGCGGCGGACCTGCACGTGCACAGAGCCCGCGAGGTGGCGCAGCAGGGTGCGAACGACTGGGAGGCGATCCTCAAGATCGATCCGACCAACCAGATCGCTTGGAACAACCTGGTGAACTCGCGGATCGGGACGGGCTTCATGTCCCTGGCGCTCGGGGACGTCCGCGGAGCCGAGGAGCGCTGGCACGCGGCGCTGGCAGTGCAGAAGGACGTGAAGGAGGTCGGCATGATCGGCCTCGTCCTGTCGCTCGCCTCGGGCTATGTCGCTATGCTCGAAGCCGAACTCGGCAATCGCCAGGCGGCCGCGGCTGCGCTCGCCGACAACCGGCGATTCATCGACGTGGCGACCCGCGGGCTCCCGGCCAACGCGTTCGGCCGGACGTATCTGCCCGAACTCCTTGGCGCATACGGCTTCCCCACGACCGGGTTCGGCTACGGCCGCTTCGCGCCGCTGTTCGCAAGCGGCGACTACGAGGCGGTGCACCGCGAGGCGCTCGCTTCCGTGCGGCGCCTCGAACCCGTCGAGACACCGCCGCAGGGAGTGCTGCAAAAGAATCAGGCGCTCGACGCCGCCTACCGTACGGCGGCCGTCGCTTCCTACCGTCTCAAGGACTACGCCAGGGCCGATGCCGAGATCAAGCGCGCGCTCGAGGTGGCGAGCAGCATTCCCGTGCGCACGGTGTTCGACGAGTTCGATGCCGGGAACCGGCGCGTGCTCGCCGCGGCGATCGCCGCGCGGCTGGGAAGGAGCGCGGAGGCGCGCGAGCTGCTTGAGCCCGTGCTGAAGCTGCATCGCGGCATGTCGGCGCGCAAGGACAACGACAGCATGAACCAGCGGATCGAGTTCGCCTATGCGCTTTATGTCTCCGCGCTGGCGACGCCGGAGCAGCGGAGCTCCCAGCTCGCGCAAGCTGCCGCCCTCGTCGACAGCGTACCTCCCGACATGCGCAGCATGATCAGCATCGCGCGCCTGCGCGCGGAGATCGCGGAGCTGCAGCAGCATCGCTGAACGCCGCCGGCTCGAGCGAAAGCTGCGCACGGGACACGACCCCTCCGCCAATGGCCGAGTCCGCCACCGGCGCCGTCGAGCGCATCCGCAAGTGCCTGGAGCAGGCCGCCCCCTGGGACGCCTGCGACGCGTTTCGCGAGGCGATCGAGCGCCAGCCCCGCGATGCGCCGCTGCTGTACTGGGGCGCGCTCGCGCACGCCCGGTCGGGCGCGATCCACGCCGCGCACGCGCTCCTCGACCGCGCGCAGGCCGCGGCCGCTCCCTCGGACTCGCTCACCGACATCCTGAGCCTGCGCGGCCGGCTGTGGAAGGACGCCTATCATCGCGCGCCCGACGCTCCCGAGGCGGCCGAATGGGCGCAGCGATCGCGCGAGCAGTATCTGGCCGCCTATGCCCGCGAGCGGGACAGTTTCCCCGGCATCAACGCCGCGACGCTCTCGTGGATCCTCGGCGATCGCGACGAAGCGCGCAGGCTGGCGCGCGAAGTGGCCGCGCGGCTGGCGGCGCAGGCGGCGCCGCGCAGCTTCTGGGATGTGGCCACGGCCGGCGAGGCGGAGCTGCTGCTCGGACGACTCGATCGCGCGCGCGAGGCCTACGCCGCCGCGTACGCTGGCGCCGCCGGCGACGCGGGGAGCGTGGCGACGATGCGCCGGCAGGTCGCTCTCCTCGCGCCCGCGCTGCCCGAGGCGCGGGAGATCCTCGCCGTGCTCCCGGTGCCGGACGTCGTCGCGTTCGCCGGGCACATGATCGACGCCCCGGACCGTCCCGAGCCGCGATTTCCCGCGGCGATCGCACCTTGGGTCGAGACCGCGATCCGCGCCGAGCTTGCCCGCCTCCGCCAACCGATCGTCTACACCTCGGCGGCCTGCGGCGCCGACTTGATCCTGATCGAAGCCGCGCTCGACGTGAGCGCGGAAGTCAACATCGTGCTGCCTTTCGATCGTGCCGATTTCCTGCGCACCAGCGTCGCGACCGGCGGCGAAGCATGGGTTCGGCGATGCGACGCCGCGCTCGAGCGCGCGACCCGCGTCATCATGGCCACCGAGGAGAACTACCTCGGCGACGACGTGCTCTTCGACCACGCGGCGATGCTGCTCGAAGGCTTCGCCTGCCTGCGCGCTGCGCAGCTCGAGACCGAGCCCACGCTACTGTGCGTGATCGACCCCGAGTCCGAAGGACGCGTGGGGGGCACGCAGGCCTCGGTCGAGCGATGGCGGCGGCGCGTCGGGCCGCCGCGAATCGTCGACCTGCGCGAGCTGAGGGAGCAGGCGCTGAGCGCACCGCGCGCGCCCGCGACCGGCGCTGCGCGCGCTTCGAAGACGCCGGCCGGAGCAGCCGCCAACCGCGCGATGCCGACGCCGGCGGCGCGGCCCCAGCGCACGCTCAAGACGATGCTCTTCGCCGACTTCGCGGGCTTCAGCCGGCTGCACGACGCCACGGCGCCGCTGTTTCAGGAGAGCTTCTGGAAGATCGCCGCCGGCGAGATCGAAGCCTCGCGCGAGAGGCCTCTGCTCGCCATCACCTGGGGCGACGCCCTCTACGTCGTGTTCGACGCGCCGAGGGACGGCGCCGATTTCGCCCTGCGCTTCCTCGAGCGCATGCGCGCCGCCGACTGGCCCGCCCTCGGGCTGCCCGAGTCAAGCCAGATCCGCATCGCGCTCCACTCAGGCCCGGTGTTCCGCGGCTTCGACCCGATCATCGGCCGCGACAACTTCTTCGGCTCGAGCGTCAACAAGGCCGCCCGCATCGAGCCCGTCACGCCTCCCGGCACGGTCTACGCGAGCGAGGCGTTCGCGGCGACGCTCGCCGCCTCCGGGCAAGACGACTACGCCCTCGAATACGTCGGCCGGCTCACCCTCGCGAAGAGCTACGGGGAATCGCGCATCTACCGGCTCGAGCGGCGCTAGGGTCGCTCGCGTGCCCGCGCAGCTCCGCCGGCCCGCTCGCTCGCGCGGCCATCGCGCGCTCCCGGGGACAGGTCAAGGCCCGGTGCGGCGTTCCAGCGCCGGGTCCACGAAAAGCGAAGTGACGTTAACCTTCGCGATCCCCGCATCGTCGGGAATGACGTAGAGCGTCGGCGTGAGCAGCTCCTCGAAGATGCCGCGGAGGCTGCGGGCGCCGGTCTTGTATTCGAACGCGACCTCCGCGATCTGATCGAACACCTTGGACTCGATCGTGAGCTCGACGCCCTCGTTGGCGAAGATGTCGCGGAACTGGTTATAGAGCGAGTCCTTGGGCTCGACCATGATACGCACCAGCATCTTGCGGGTGAGATCGTCGAAGTGGGCGACGATCGGAAGCCGACCCGTGAATTCCGGGATGAGGCCGAAGGTGAAGAGGTCGGTGGGCTTCACCCGCGAGTTGAGACGGTCCAGGATCTTCTGGTTGTCATCGCTCGAGATCGACACGAAGCCGTAACCGTGGCTCTGCGACATGATCTGCTCGAGGCCCACGAACGCCCCGCCGCAGATGAACAGGACGTTGGTGGTGTCGATGTACGCGCCGTTGCCGAGCTTGACAGGCGCCCCTTCCATGATCTTCAGCAGCGCGTGCTGCACACTCTCCCCCGAGGTGCCGCGCGGCTGGCCGTCCGCTTTGAGCTTGTCGATCTCGTCGATGTAGACAATGCCGTGCTGAGCCTTGGCGACGTCGCCGTCCGCCTTGTCGACAAGCCGCTGGAGGATCGCCTCGATCTCCTCGTTGACGTAGCGCGTCTGAGCGAGCGAGGTCGCCTCCGCAGTCACGAAGGGCACGTCGAGGATTCGGGACAGCGTGTCGCAGAGCAGCGTCTTGCCGGTCCCGGACGAGCCGATGAGCAGCACGTTGCTCTTGGTGATGCGCGTGTGGTCGCGCTCCGAGCGCATGAGCTTGCGATAGTGCGAATACACCGCGACCGACACGATCTTCTTGGCCTCGTCCTGGCCGATTACGTACTGGTCGAGGTAGGCGACGATGGAGCTCGGCTTGGTGTGCGGATCGAGCAAGGCGGCGGGCGTGACTGGGCGCGAGGGATCGGTATTCTGGGAGTGCCGCCTCGTTTAGTAAAGGACGGCGCCGGGATCCAGCGCCGCGCCGTCGGCGCTGCAGCATCCGACGGTAGCGTTCCGTCAGGCGCCGTCGTGCACGCGCCGCGAGTCGTCGGGGGCCTGCGCGCGCTCGTTCATGCCGTAGTCGCGGACCACGCTGGCCACCCGCAGGCGGTAATCGGCGAAGATCGAACGGCGTCCCGCCTCCTGCACCCTCCTGTGCTCGTCGAGGTTGCGCCACTGCCGCACGGCGGCCTCGTCCCGCCAGATCGACAGCGAGAGGATCTTGCCGGGCGTGGTCAGGCTCTCGAATCTCTCCACCGAAACGAAGCCGTCGATGCCCTCGAGCAACGGCTTCAGCCGCGCCGCCGCGTCGAGATACGTGCCGCGCTGGTCGGGGTGCGGCTGGACTTCGAAGATGACGGCGATCATCGCTGCTCTCCGCCCCGGCGGAACGTGCTGTCCACGCCCTCGAGGAAGCTGCGGCGCTCGTGCAGGATCAGGCGCCGGTCCCGGGCGAAGGAGAAATTCGCCCGCGCTTCCGCGTCGGCCTTGACGCGGGCCCGGTAGGCCTCGTAGTGGGCGAGGCTTTCGCAGCCGATCAGTCCCCAGGCGACGTCGTTGGTTCCTTCGTGGGGCAGGAAGTAGCCGATGAGGTCTCCGCCGCAGCGGGGAATGATCGATGCCCAGGTCTCGGCGTAGGTCCTGAACGCGTCGCGCTGAACGGGGTCGATGTCGTAGCGGATGAAGCAGGCAAGGGTCATGGGCTGTCTCGCTCGAGTGATGAAGTGGCATCATAGCCCCTTGCGCAGCGGCAATGGTTCGTCTAGCATCGAACCATGAAAGACGGACCGAACATCGCCGGGATCGCCGCGCTCCTGGGCGAGCGCGCCCGCTGCGACATCTTGACCGCGCTCATAGCGGGCCCGGCGCTAACCGCGACGGAGCTCGCCGCCGAGGCGGGGGTGACCAAGCAGACCGCGAGCGCGCACCTCGCGAAGCTTCTCGAGGCGCGGCTGATCGCGGTCGAGAGCCAGGGACGGCATCGCTATTTCCGCCTCGCCGATCGCGACGTCGGGGAGCTGATCGAGAGCCTGATGGGTGTGGCGTACCGCGCCGGCGCCCTGCGGCTGCGCTCGAGCCCGCGCGAGCCGGCGCTGCGCAAGGCGCGCATCTGCTACGACCATCTCGCCGGCGACCTGGGGGTGGGGCTGTACGACGCGCTGCTCGCCGCCCGGCTGGTCACGTCGAACGGCAAAGGGCTCGCGGTATCGCCCAAAGGGACGCGCTCCTTCCGCGAGCTCGGGATCGACCTCGAAGCGCTCGCTCACCGCCGGCGCCCTCTTTGCCGCCCATGCCTCGACTGGAGCGCGCGACGGCACCATCTCGCCGGTGCGCTGGGTGCCGCGCTGCTCGCGCGGTTCATCGCGCTCGGCTGGGCCCGGGTCGTCAAGGGCTCGCGGGTCGTCGCCTTCAGCCCCGCCGGCGAGGACGCGCTCCGCCGGCGATTCGGGCTTGCCTGAAAGCGCTCACGCGGCGCGCCGGGAGGACTTTCGCGACCGTTCCATCGGGGTTGGCCGGCGGTATGATGAGGGCTCTCCAGGGGGTGGAGACGACCATGCGGCTCAAAGGCTCGTGCCATTGCGGGGCGGTCAAGTTCTCGGTCACGTCGACCACGCCGTACCCGTTCATGCGCTGCTACTGCTCGATCTGCCGCAAGACCGCCGGCGGCGGAGGCTATGCCGTCAACATCATGGGCACCGCGAAGTCGCTCAAGGTGAAGGGCGAGCAGAATGTCCGCGCGTACCGCGCCCGGATCGCGCAAGGCAAGGGCAAGCGCAAAGCGCTCTCCGAGGCGCGCCGCAACTTCTGCTCGCAGTGCGGCAGCGCGCTCTGGGTCTGGGACCCGAGGTGGCCGGACTGGATCTATCCCTTCGCCTCCGCGATCGACACGCCGTTGCCCAAGCCGATGGAAGAAGTCGAGATCATGACCAACTATGCGGCGCCCTGGGTCGAGATCCCCGACGGCCCGGAGCACACGCATTTCGACGAGTACCCCGAGGAAAGCATCGCCGACTGGCATCGCAAGCGGCTGCTCGAGGTACCCTGACTCAAAGCACGGTCGGCGCGGCGCCGACCGTCGAGGCCCGCGGCGTCTCCCGCCGAGCCGGGCAATCGCGCGTCGCGATCGCGCGCGAATCGCGGGATAATGAGGCCGTCCATCCCGGAGATCCAGTCATGAACCAGGCAAGAGAAGTCGTCATCCTGAGCGGCGTGCGCACGGCGATCGGCGATTACGGCGGCAGCCTCAAGGACATCCCCCCAACGGATCTCGCGGCCCGGTGCGTCCGCGAGGCGGTCGCGCGGGCCAAGGTCGATCCGAAAGAGATCGGCCAATGCGTGTTCGGCAACGTCATCCACACCGAGGCGAAGGACATGTACCTCTCGCGCGTGGCTGCGCTCAAGGGCGGCCTCGCGCCGGAGTCGGGCGCCCTCACGCTCAATCGGCTGTGCGGCAGCGGCCTCCAGGCGATCGTCAGCGCCTCGCAGTACATCCTCCTCGGCGACGTCGACGCCGCAGTGGCCGGGGGTGCGGAGAGCATGAGCCGCGCGGCCTACGCCAACGTCACGCAGCGCTGGGGCGCCCGGATGGGGGACGCCAAGGATATCGACATGATGGTCGGTGCGCTCACCGATCCCTTCGATACGGTGCACATGGGCGTCACCGCGGAGAACGTCGCGGCGCAGTGCGGCATCAGCCGCACGGACCAGGACGCGTTCGCCGTCGAGAGCCACAAGCGCGCCGCCAACGCCATCGCCAAGGGCTATTTCAAGGACCAGGTCGTCGGCATCGAGCTCAAGAGCAAGAAAGGCCCGGTGCAGTTCGACACCGACGAGCACGTGCGCGGCGACGCGTCGCTCGAGGGCATGGGCAAGCTCAGGGCGGTGTTCCAGAAGGACAACGGTACGGTCACAGCCGGCAACGCCTCGGGGATCAACGATGCGGCGGCGGCGGTCGTGCTGATGGAGAAGTCCGCGGCCGCCAGGAAGGGCCTCAAGCCGATGGCCCGCCTGCTCGCCTACGGCCATGCCGGCATCGACCCCAAGATCATGGGCCTGGGGCCCGTATCGGCGGTGAAGAATGCGCTCGCCAAGGCGGAGCTCAAGCTCGAGCAGATGGACGTGATCGAATCGAACGAGGCATTCGCCGCTCAGGCGCTCGGCGTCTCGAAGCAGCTCGGCATGAGTGCCGAGAAGGTCAACCCCAACGGCGGGGCCGTCGCGCTGGGCCATCCCATCGGAGCGACGGGCTGCATCCTGACCGTCAAGGCGCTCTACGAACTCGCCCGCACCGGCAAGCGCTACGGGCTGATCACCATGTGCATTGGGGGCGGCCAGGGCATCGCGGCGGTGATCGAGCGGTTGTAGCGGACCACGCGGCCCGCGCCGCGGGCCGCGCGCTTCAGCCTGGCGCTGCGGGGACGGCGGCCGAATTCGCCGTCCCGTCGTTGCGCCTTCGTGCTTCAGTCACCTTGGCCATTCCCCTGGCCCTGGGAAGGCGCAGGCACGAGGAAGCCATACAGCCCCTGCGATTCTCCATCCGGCCCGGCCGCGAAGAACAGCGCGTCGGTCGGCTGATTCAGCACGCCGTTGCCGAACGCGATGCCCCGCAGCCGGTCGATCTTGAGCACCTTGTTGTTGGCGTCGCGCAGCTGCCCGAGCGGAATGCCCCTGACCGGATCGAAGGCGTTGATCGCCCCGGCGCCGAAATTGCCGACGAGGAGCGCGCCGCCGAATCGGCCGAAGCCCGCGGACGCGAGGGCCATGCCCCACGGCGCGTTCAGCCCTCCCCGCGACGCGACGCGCGCGAGCAACACCCCGTCGGCGTCAAAAGCATCGACGAAGCCCAAGCCCTGGCCCGCGACCTCGTCGTCGCCATTGACCTCCTTCATCGCGTAGGCGACGTACAGCGTGCCTCCGATGTTCATGATGTTGAACGGAACGAAGGACGAGGGAATGGCAGGATCGACGAAGCCGCCGGCGGTCGCAACAGGCTGAAAGTTGGTGTCGAATACGTCGATCTTCTTGTTATGGAAATCCGCGGCATAGAGCAGATTGATTCGTGTCATTGCCCGCGATGGCGACTCCCTTGTAGACCGCCGTCGCCGTCGTCCCCGGCGGATACATCTTCACCGCCGCCGTGCTGGACGACCAGGCGGCGATGACGCCATCCTCGGTCGCGAAAAGAAAGTGCGAGGGCGTGCCCGCGATCGCAAAATCCGTCGTGCCGTTGAAGGTGATGCCCGTCGGAACGCCGGTCCCCGGCCCGTCGATCGTGGGGATGGTTACGACCAGCGGGTCGATGTCCGCGTAGCCGTCGTACAGCGTCGAGACGCCCGTTCCGTTGTCGGCCACCCAGACGAAGGCGTTGGGATTGAGCGCAATCCCCCACGGGTTGACGAGATTCGCGTCCCGGTTGTCGGCGACGCCCGCCTGGTCCGAAATGAGGTTGTGCTGCAGATAACTGTTGCCATTGCTCCCCTTGTTGCCATTGCCGTTCCCGTTGCCGTTCCCGTCGCCGTTGTGGCCCGGGCCGAGACCCATAGGGTTGTCCGACGGCGCGGCGCCGGTAGGCATGCTCAGGGCGAGGCCCAGAGCGATCATCGCCGCGGGAACGACGCGGCGTACTTCTTGTATAAGCGCGGTCATGTCTCGACTCCAGCTCGAGTGGATGAGAAGTTCGATTCGCCGGATATCGAGCGTCGCGCCGACCGCGCTATTCCGGTAGGACCACCGCCGACGGAGGCACGCAAGAACCGCCGAGCCGTTGTAAAGTAGCGATCGCCCTCATGAGTCAAGCTCTCCGGATGGGCCCACTTTCTCCAGCTTCCCGACTCGCTCATGACCTGGTCGATCGTCGCGCGTGACACTTCCGGTGCGCTGGGCGTCATCGTCGCGAGCCGCTTCTTCGCCGTCGGCGCGCTGTGCCCGCACGCACACAGCGGCGTCGGAGCGCTGTCGACGCAGGCGCTGGTGAACCCGCTCTACGGCGCTCGCGGGCTCGCGCTGCTCGCGAAGGGAGACGCGCCTGCCGACGTGATCCGCTCGCTCACCTTCGCCGACGCGGGACGCGAGCATCGCCAGCTGCACCTGGTCGACGCCGAGGGCAACGTGGCCGCGCACACCGGAGTCGAGTGCATCGAGTGGTGCGGGCACATCGCGGGCGACGGCTTCTCGGTGGCCGGCAACATGCTCGCGGGCCCGCAGGTGATCGAGGATACCGCCCAGGCGTTCGACGCCGGGCGTGAGCTCCCGTTCCCGGAGCGCCTGATCGCGGCGATGGAAGCCGGCCAGGCGGCGGGGGGCGACAAGCGCGGGCGGCAGGCCCTGGCGCTGCTCGTCTGCACGACCGAGGCGTACCCGGCGCTCGATCTTCGCGTCGACGATCACGAAGACCCCCTGGCGGAGCTCAACCGCCTCTACGTGAAGAGCCTCGAGCGCTTCCAGCCCTTCGTCGCCTGCCTGCCGAGCCGCGCGCGGCCGGCGGGGATCACGGACCGCGCGACGATCGAGGCCGAGGTCCAGCGCTTCGCAGCGGCACGCGTGCGACGCGAGCGATGAGCTCCGGAGGGACGGGCGCGGTCCCTTCCGGCGACGGAGCGGATTCCGAGGGCGGCAACCGCCCGCTCCTCGAGGTCCGCGACTTGCGCACGAGCTTCGCGGTCGAGGGGCGCGAGACGGTCGCGGTCGACGGCGTGAGCTTCGATCTCGAACCGGGACGCACGCTCGCGGTGGTCGGCGAGTCCGGCTGCGGCAAGAGCGTCACGGCGCTGTCGATCATGGGGCTCGTTGCTGCGCCCGGACGAGTGCAGGGCGAGATCGTGTTCGACGGCGTGGCGCTGACCGCGCTCGCACCGGCCCAGATGCGCGAGCTGCGCGGCGACCGGCTGTCGATGATCTTCCAGGAGCCGATGACCTCGCTCAACCCGGCACTGCGCGTCGGCGATCAGATCGCCGAGGTGCTGCTGCGCCACCGCCGCGTTTCGCGCGACGAGGCGCGCACGCGGACGATCGAGCTCCTGCGCCAGGTGCACGTGCCGTCGCCCGAGGCGCGCTTCGCCGACTATCCGCACCGCCTCTCGGGAGGCATGCGGCAGCGCGTGATGATCGCCATGGCGCTCGCCTGCAAGCCGCGCCTGCTGATCGCCGACGAGCCGACCACCGCGCTCGACGTGACCATTCAGGCGCAGATTCTCGATCTCATGCGCCTGCTGCGCGAGGAAACCGGCACGGCGATCATCCTGATCACGCACGACCTGGGCGTGGTCGCCGAGCTCGCGGACGAAGTCGCGGTGATGTACGCCGGCCGGATCGTCGAGCGCGCGAGCGTCGGGCGCCTCTTCGCCGAGCCGCAGCACCCCTACACCGTCGGCTTGCTCGGCTCGGTTCCGCGGCTCGACCTCGACCAGGAGCGGCTGCCGGCGATCGAGGGGCTCGTCCCCAATCCTCTCGAGCCGATCGCGGGCTGTCGCTTCCATCCGCGCTGTCCGTTCGCGATCGACCGCTGCCGCGGCGAGCGCCCGCCGCTCGCCACAGTCGCGACGAGCCACGCCAGCGCGTGCTGGCGGGCGCCGCTCGACGCCGACGCGCTGGTCCCCGCGTAGCAGCGGATGACGCCGCTCCTGCGCGTGGCCGGGCTGACCAAGCACTTCCCCGTGCACAGGCGCCTGTTCGGCCGCGCGAGCGGCGCAGTGCGCGCCGTCGACGGCATCGACTTCGAGGTCGCGAGCGGAGAGACGCTGGCGCTGGTCGGCGAGTCGGGCTGCGGCAAGTCCACGACCGGACGGCTGATCCTGCGCCTGCTCGAGCCGAGCGCGGGCTCGATCGCCTTCGAAGGCGAGGACCTGCTCGCGCTCGACCCGGCCGCGCTGCGCGCGCGGCGGCGTTCGCTGCAGATCATCTTCCAGGACCCCTACACCTCGCTCAACCCGCGGATGACCGTGGGCCAGACACTCGCCGAGCCGCTCGCGCTGCACGGGCTCGCGCCGGGCCGCGAGCGCGAGCGCGTCGAAGAGCTGCTGTCCGTCGTCGGCCTCCTGTCGCAGCACGCCGAGCGCTATCCGCACGAGTTCTCGGGGGGCCAGCGCCAGCGCATCGGCATCGCCCGCGCCCTCGCCGCTCAACCGAAGCTCGTCGTGTGCGACGAGCCGGTCTCCGCGCTCGACGTGTCCATCCAGGCGCAGGTCGTGAACCTGCTCACCGATCTGCAGCGCGGCTTCGGGCTTTCGTACGTGTTCATCGCGCACGACCTGGCGGTGGTCAAGCACATCGCCGCACGCGTGGCGGTGATGTACCTCGGCCGGATCGTGGAATACGCGCCCAAGTCTGCGCTGTTCGCCTCTCCGCGCCACCCCTACACCCAGGCCCTGCTCTCGGCGATCCCCGTTCCCCGGCCTTCGGCACTTCGCCGCAGAATCGTGCTCCAGGGCGACGTGCCCAGCGCGATCGATCCGCCGTCCGGCTGCCGCTTTCGCAGCCGCTGCCCGCACGCCCGCGCGCGCTGCGCGGAGGACGATCCGCCGCTCGTCGCGGACGGCGCACACGCGACCGCCTGCCATTTCTGGCGCGAGATCGCGCCGACCGCCGCCCTGCCCATCGCCGCGGCGGGCGGAAGCGCCCGGCTCGAGCGGCTGCAGGCCGCGTTCCGCGGCACGCGGAACGCGCCGTGAGCGGCAACGGCTCGATTCCTGCCGCGACCAGCTTGGCGCTAATATCGCTGGACTTCGCTTGAAACCGTGACGAAGGAGAAAACGATGCAGAAACTCCGGAGGATGCTGTGCTGCCTACTCGCGGCAGCGGCGACGAACCTGGCCCAGGCCCAGACGCTGCGGTTCGGTCTGGCCGAAGATCCGGACGTTCTCGATCCGACGCTCGCGCGCACCTTCGTCGGGCGGATCGTCTTCGCGGCGCTGTGCGACAAGCTCTTCGACATCGACGAGCACCTCAACATCGTCCCGCAGCTCGCGACCTCCTACCAGTGGTCCCCCGACAGCAAGGCGCTCACCCTCAAGCTGCGCCAAGGCGTGACCTTCCACGACGGCGAGAAATTCGACGCGGCGGCGGTCAAGTACAACATCGAGCGGCACAAGACGATGGCCGGCTCGAACCGCCGCGGCGAGCTGGCGCCGGTGACGAGCGTCGACGTGATCGATGCCTCCACGGTGCGCCTGAACCTCTCTGCGCCGTTCTCGCCGCTGCTCGCGGCGCTCGCGGACCGCGCCGGCATGATGGTCTCGCCCAAGGCGGCGCAGGCCGAGGGCGACAAGTTCGGCGCCAAGCCGGTTTGCTCGGGCCCGTTCCGCTTCGTCGAGCGCGTGGCGCAGGATCGGATCGTCCTCGAGCGCTATCCCGGCTACTGGGACAAGGGCGCCATTCACCTCGACAAGATCATCTACCTTCCGATCGTCGATTCCACCGTCCGGCTCGCCAATCTCAAGTCGGGCCAGCTCGACTTCATCGAGCGCATGGCGCCCTCCGACGTGCCGCAGCTCAAGAGCGACAGCCGGTTCAAGATCTCCAAGATCACCGAGATCGGGTACCAGGGCATCACGATCAACACCGGCAAGAGCGATCTCGCGGAGAAGAATCCGCTGGGCAAGGATCCGCGCGTGCGCGAGGCCTTCGAGCTCGCGCTCGACCGCGAGGGCATCGTCCAGGTCGCCATGGACGGAGAGGCCGACGTCGGCAACCAGTGGGTCGCGCCGACGAACCCGTACTACGCGAAGAACGTGCCGATACCGAAGCGGGACGTCGCCAAGGCCAAGGCGCTGCTGCAGGCCGCGGGCGTGCCCAATCCAACGGTCACGCTGATGACGCCGACGACGTCCGACCCGCAGAAGATCGCGCAGGTCGTCCAGTCGATGGTCCGGGAGGCCGGCTTCGACGTGAAGATCCAGTCGACCGAGTTCTCCACTTCGCTCGACATGGCGGACAAGGGCAACTTCGAAGCCTACGTGCTCGCCTGGAGCGGCCGCGCCGATCCCGACGGGAACATCTTCAGCTTCTACGGCTGCAAGCAGCCGCTCAACTACTCCGGCTACTGCAAGCCCGAGGTCGACGAGCTTCTCACCCGGTCGCGCACGACGCTCGATCCCGCGGCGCGCCAGAAGATCTACGCCGAGCTCGCCGCGATCGTGCTCAACGACCGGCCGATCATCTACCTGTTCCACCGCCACTGGATCTGGGCGTACAGCGACAAGCTCTCCGGGCTGCGCACCGTTCCCGACGGACTCGTGCGCGTGCAGGGGCTGCAGATGAAATGAACGGGCATCGTCGTCCCTGCTCCGCATCGAAGCAGCCGGGGTCAGCCTCCGGCGGGGACCCGGCAAGGTTCGCTGCACCGCACCGGATTCCCGCATCCGCGGGAGCGGCGATCTCAAGGTCATGACGAACTACCTCGTCCGCCGCGTCGCGACGATCTTCCCGACGCTGTTCTTCGTCTCGATCCTGATCTTCGGGCTGCAGCAGCTCCTGCCCGGCGATCCGGCGATGATCCTCGCGGGCGAGGAGCGCGATCCGAACGTCGTCGCCTACCTGCACAAGAAGCTGCACCTCGACGAGCCGCTGCCCGTGCGCTACCTCTACTGGGCGGGGGGCGTGCTCACCGGCGACCTGGGCGAATCCGTGCGCATCCAGAAGCCGGTGCTCGAGCTCATCGCCGAGAAGCTCCCCGTAACCGCGGAGCTCGCCCTGCTCGCGATGACCATCGCCCTCATGATCGGCGTCACGGCGGGCGTTGTCTCGGCGGTGGCCAGGGACAGCGTCTGGGACTACGCGGCGAACTTCTTCGCGCTCTGGGGGCTGTCGACGCCGAACTTCTGGCTGGGCATCATGCTCATCCTGCTGTTCTCGGTCTCGCTCGGCTGGCTGCCGGCCTCGGGCTACGTGAGCCCCTTCGTCGACCTCAAGGCCAACCTCGCGGCGATGATCATGCCCGCGTTCGTGCTCGGCAACGCCATCGCCGCCGTGCTGATGCGCCACACGCGCAGCGCGATGCTCCAGGTGCTCAACGCCGACTACGTGCGCACCGCGCGCGCCAAGGGCCTCGACGAGCGGGTCGTCGTGCTCAAGCACGCGCTGCGCAACGCGCTCACTCCGGTGATCACGCTGGGCGCGCTCGAGTTCGGAACGCTGCTGTCCGGCGCGGTGCTCACCGAGCAGGTGTTCACCATTCCCGGGTTCGGCAAGCTCATCGTCGACGCCGTGTTCAACCGCGACTACGCCGTCGTGCAGGGCGTCGTCCTGTGCACAGCCACGGCGTACATCGCGCTCAACTTCTTCGCCGACGCAGCCTACTTCCTGGTCAACCCGAGGCTGCGGGATACCGCGTGAGCGCGGGGCTTGAAGCTGGAGCCCCGGCGGGCGCGCGGGGAGAAGCGTCCGAAGGGCGCGTCAGCGCGCGCACAGGCCGTCGCCCATGACCACGGTCACCGCCGCCGCGGTCATCGCCGGGAAACGCAGCTCGCCGGGCCGCCGGGCGCTCAGGCGCCTCGCGCGCCGCCGCGGGGCCATGGTCGCGCTGGGCGTGGTCGTCTTCTTCGTCGCGATCGCGCTTCTCGCGGGGATCCTGTCGCCCTACGATCCGATCGCCACGAGCTGGAGCGCGGTGCGCAAGGCTCCGTCCGCGGCGCACTGGTTCGGCACCGACGAGATCGGCCGCGACGTCCTCTCGCGCGTGATCTTCGGCACCCGGGCATCGCTCCTCGCCGGCGTCGTGGCCGTGTCGATCGCGCTCGCGCTCGGCGTGCCGATCGGGCTCGCCGCGGGCTACCTCGGCGGCTGGATCGACGCCCTCATCTCGCGCATGACCGATGCGATGCTCGCCTGCCCCTTCCTCATCCTGGCGATCGCGCTGGCGGCGTTCCTCGGGCCAAGCCTCGCCAACGCGATGATCGCGATCGGCATCTCCGCCACGCCGATCTTCATCCGGCTCACGCGGGCGCAGGTGCTGCAGGCTAAGGTCGAGGACTACGTCGAGGCCGCGCGCGCGGTCGGCAACTCGCACCTGCGGATCGCCTTCCGGCACATCCTGCCCAACGTCGTGCCGCCGCTCATCGTGCAGGCGACGCTCGCGGTCGCGGCGGCGATCATCGCGGAGGCCGCGCTGTCGTTCCTGGGCCTTGGCCAGCAGCCGCCCGCGCCGTCGTGGGGCAGCATGCTGAACACGGCGAAGAACTACATCGACAACGCGCCGTGGATGGCGATCTGGCCCGGGCTGTCGATCTTCCTGCTCGTGCTTTCGTTCAACCTGCTCGGCGACGGCCTGCGCGACGCGTTCGATCCGCGCAGCCGGTAACAGGCTTACCTAGCAGCGAGCGATGCCCCGCGCGAGCGAGTGGGGGTTGCTCTCCGAGCGTGCACGGGGCTCGCGGGCTACCCCTCACTCGAACTCGACATAGCCGACCTCCCGGAGGAACCCGGCGCGCTCCTGCGCTCCGAGGTGGCTGGCGACGAGCTGCACGAACTGCTGGCGATTGGTCGCTTCCTTCGCCGCCTTGCGGGTGACCACTTTGGCGATCGGGCCGAGATACGCGGCGAGGCGCGTGGTCGTCTGCTCGACGAAGCCCGGATCGATGGGCGCGAGCGGCTGGACGTCACCGGAGAACGACCGCAGCTGCGGCGGTATCGTTCCCCGCATGCCGGTCGAGGTCTTGGTCGCGCCGGAGCGCTCGGCGGCAGCCTTCTGCATCCCGTCGAGGAAGCGCTGGCGCACCTCCGGATCGGTGATGCTGTCGGAGATGAGCGCGTAGAGCTCCGCCGTGTCGCGCGACTTGGCGGCGGCTTTCTTCACCATTACCCGCGCCATCGGCCCGACCAGGTCGGCGAGGTCCCGCTCGATGGTGTGCAGCGTCGTGTCGTCCCACACGGCGGCGGCCTGCGCCTGGAGCGTCACCGCCGCGAGGTTGATCTCGGTTGCGTCCTGCGCTTCGCGCTTGACGTTGAGCTGCGGATCGAGCGCGAGGCGCAGCGCCCGGTTGAAAGCCTTTGCGTTCTGGAAGCGCGCCGTCGGATCCTTGGTCATCGCCGTCTGGACGACCGCGTCTAGACCGGCCGAGACGGGGAGCTTCGAGAGCTCCGACGGCAGCTTCGCCTCTTCGTAGCAGATCTTGAACGCGATCGCCTCGATCGAGCCGGAGAACGGCTTCTCTCCGGTCAGCAGCTCGTAGAGGACGACGCCGGCGCTGAACAGATCCGACCGCTTGTCGACCTCCTTGCCCTGACACTGCTCGGGCGACATGTACGACGGCGTGCCCATCACCATGCCGGCGTTGGTGAGGTTCGATGTGTCGATGCGGGCGATGCCGAAGTCGGCGACCTTGAGCGCGCCCGCGGCCGTGAGGATCAGGTTCGCGGGCTTGACGTCGCGGTGCACGACGCCGCGCTCGTGCGCGAAGTCGAGCGCGAGCAGGAGTTGCGACATGATGGCGACGATCTGGCCGATGTCGAAGCTCGCCTTGCGGCTCAGGTACTCGCGCAGGCCGGTCCCTTCGACGTATTCCATGGCGATGAACGCGTTCAGCTCGTCCTCGCCGTACTCGTACACGCTGACGATGTTCGGATGGAGGAGCCGCCCGGCAGCCTTCGCCTCGTTCTGGAAGCGAGCCATGACCTGCGCGGCCAGGTCGGGGTCGACCAGGTCCTTGCGCACGGTCTTCACCGCGACCACGCGCTCGATGCCCGGATCGAAGGCCTTGTAGACGACCCCCATCGCGCCCCTGCCGAGCACGCCGTCGATCCGATACTTGCCTATCTTTTCCGGTTGCTCAGACATGTGCGTGGGGCGTGACGAGGCTCCGGCACGATGCAGCCGAAGGGAAGCCGAGGCTCGCATTCCCGGTCACGCTCAGGTCTCCAGCATCTTGATCGCCTGGGCCAGGCTCTTGTTCATGCGGCCGAGCGCCTGGCTCAGCGTGCCGATCTCGTCCTTGCTCTTGTCCTTGAACTCCGCGTTCTCGACCTGGCCGAGGCTCACGTCGTCGGCCGACTTGGCGAGCGCCTTCACCCGCTGGATCACGATCGAGTTGAGCATCACGTTGATCAGGATGAACGTGACGACCAGCACGAGCGTGAGTAGGAGCATGAACACCTTGAAGGTGTGATTCGCCCGCTGGATCGGCAGCGCGCTGGGCACCGAGACGATCTGCGCGCCGACGATCTCGTTCAGCTTCCATCCGAAGCCGTTCGCCGGACCGTAGAGTTCGATCATCGTCTTCGGCGCCTCGGCCACCGTGTTGTGGCAGGCGAGACAGGCCTGGTCGGTGATCTGGATCGCCCGGGCGAGGTACAGCGAGCGTCCCGTCGGCGTGTCGCGCTCGCCGACCAGGTCGCCCTTCGCCTGGCCGTTGCGGAACTGGTTGACGACATCCGCCTCCCAGTCGGTGGCGCGGTCGCGCGGGTTGGTGGGATTGAGCGTCGCCTCCTTGTAGCTGTAGTCCGGATACTTCTTGCGCAGATCGTTGAACTGCTCCGTCGCGGCGTACGCGAACACCGACTGCGGCAGGAACGAATACCTGAGCTGGGTCTCGAGCAGCGGCTTGATCTGGGAATTGGTGTAGCTGCGTGAGGACTGCGCGACCTCCATCATGACGCGCGCGTTGTCGAGGATCTCCTCCCGCGCGTTCGCCTGCAGCACGGCGTAGGAGACCGCGCCGGTGACGAGCAGGCCGACGACGAACACGACGGCGAGCGCGAGGTTGAATTTCCACATCAGCTTCATGAAGTCCCCCGGTGGGTGCGCGACTCGAGCGCGCTCACTTCTTGCTGTCGCCGAACGGCCACTTGAAGATCGACGGCTTGTCCGGCTGCTTCGGCGCCTCGGCGGGCTTGGAGGCCTCGGCCTTCGGCGGCTCGGCCTTGGGAGCTTCCGCCGGCGCGAGCGAGGCCTGCCATTCGGGGTACGCCTGCGGCTTGGCCATCGCGGCTGCGCGGAATTCCGGATCCGCAAGCCGCGGCTGCAGCCGCCGGATGAACAATCGCCGGTACGGGCCGGTGAGCCAGGGCTCGGCCTCGGCGTAGCTGATGGGGCGGTCGGGCGCGAGCTGCACGCGCGCCACGGCGAACTGCGAGGCCAGCGCGGGCAGCGGACCCCGGAAATGGCGCGGAAGGCCGGCGATGAATCGCTGGGGGGCCGCACCCGCGGTCGCGAACGGACGATCCGGCGCGCGCAGCGCGAACTCGCCCGCCTTGACGTCGTGCGCGGCGCCATCGCCGATCTTTCCCGGCTCGTAAAGCTTGGCGCTTCCCGTTTCGACGAACATCTCGAAAGCATCTCCGTCGGAATGCACGACCGCCACCGCATCCGCGGCGCTCGCCGCGCCGGACGCCGTCCGGACCCGCAGCGGCGCGCCGCTCGTCTTCGTCCCGAGCTTGAGCCAGCCGTGCGGCAGGTACGCTTCCGCGGTGACCGGCAGCTTCGCGTCGCGCGCTCCGGCCGCCACCATGAGCAGACCGGCCGGGCCGACGAAATTCATGATCGGGCCCGAAGTCAGCTCCACCTGCACCTGCCCGCGATCGGCGGCGTCGATCAGGTCGCCGTCCTGCACGCGCGCGCCCTCGACGAGCTTGTACCACGTGGCACCGCGAAGGACCCGCGCGCCCGCGTCGGCGATCGTGACGACGCCGACGTCGGCGCCGTAGCACACGGCCGCCGCGAAGAAAAGACAACACCCGGCCAGCCGAGTCGTTTTCATCGTGTTGCGTCGCGCGAAACGAGAATGCTCCAAAAAAACCCGATCGCCGCGCGAGTTTGATACTAGGCTGCGGCCTCCTCCACTGTCAACGTGAATATCGGCCGCGCCTGGCCGGCTCGAAGGGGCGCTCGAGGGACTTGGCTTATACTTGCGCGGAGCGCGGCAGAAGCGCATCCATGGACAAGGCTCAGGTCAATTTCGCGGTCCTCTTCGCGGACATCAGCGGCAGTGCCAAGCTGTACGAAACGCTGGGCGACGCGGAGGCGCTCGCGACGGTCGAGCGCTGCCTGACGATCATCCGCAAGGCCTGCGTCGACAGCGGCGGCAAGGTCGTCAAGACGATCGGCGACGAGGTGATGGCCGTGTTCCCCTCCGCCGACGGCGCGGCGCGGGCCGCCACGGACATGCAGGCGCACGTGTCCACGCAGCGGACGTCGCGCGGGGCTCCGCTCGCGATCCACGTCGGGTTCAACTTCGGGCCCGTGCTCGAGGAGGGCAACGACTTCTTCGGCGACACCGTCACCGTCGCCGCGAGGCTTTCCAACCTGGCGCGCGGCGGCCAGGTGTTCACCTCCGAGAGCACCGTCGCGCTCCTCCCCCCGGGGCTGCGCGCACGCACGCGCAGCCACCAGGCGCAGACGGTCAAAGGCAAGCAGAAGGACATCGATCTCTTCGAGCTGGTGTGGCAGGAAACCGAAGACGAGCTGACCGCGCTTTCCACGCACGTGAAGGTCCGCCCTGCACAGCTCTCGCTCAAACACGGCGACCGGAAGATCGAGCTCTCGGAGGCGACGCCCACGCTGTCGATCGGGCGCGACCTCGCCAACGACCTCGTCCTCGCAGACCGCAAGGCCTCGCGCATGCACGCGCGCATCGAGCGCCGCCGCGACAAGTTCGTGCTGATCGACCACAGCTCCAACGGCACCTACGTGACGGTCGAGAACGAGCCGGAGCTCGCGCTGCGGCGTGAGGAGCTGGTGCTGCGCAATCGCGGCCAGATCAGCTTCGGCCACGCCTATCAGGACGATCCGGTCGAGATCCTGACCTTCTCCTGCCTCGGCTGAGGAGAAAAACCCGGGTGGTGGTAATGCCCGCCGCGGCTCGCGACCGCTTTTCTGAAGTCTGGACCGCCGGGCGCCGCTTCAGCCTTTCGGCGCCGGATGGATGCTGTCGACCCAGTGCACCTCTTCGGGATTGGGCTCGACGTTGGGCAGGTCGAGGTTGACCACCACCGGCTCCTGACCGCTGCGCACCAGCACACAGGACAGGGGCTCATCGCCGGCATTGATCTCCTGGTGCGGCACGAATGGCGGCACGTAGATGAAGTCGCCGGGGCCAGCCTCGGCGGTGAACTCGAGACGGTCGCCCCACTTCATGCGCGCCTTTCCGGCGACGACATAGATGACGCTCTCGACCGCGCCATGATGGTGGGCGCCGGTCTTCGCCCGGGGATGAATCACGACGGTGCCGGCCCAGAGCTTCTCGGCACCGGCGCGCGCCGCTGTGATCGCGGCGGCGCGATTCATGCCGGGCGTCTGCGGCGTGTTGACGTCGAGCTCGTCGGCGTGCACGACGCGCACGCCGTGCACGCGCCATTTGGATTCACGCGGAGACTCGGGCTGGGATTCGGGCGGATTCATGCGGCTCGCTCGTCGTATCGGTCCTGCGCGGGGCAGGCTCTCGATTTCACACCCCGCGGGGCCCGTCGCGCAAGTCCCGCGTCGGCGGGCCGGGGCAGAGCCCGCAGACTACGGGTTCAGAAACCAGGTCCCGCTGATCGGCGAGCCGTTGCTCCAGACGCCGGCGAAGCTGAGCTTGTTGTCGACCACAGTCCCCTTCACGTCGGCGGCCAGCGCCCGGCCCTTGGGCGAATGGCCGTCCAGCGCGAGGCTGACGGTTCCGTCGGCCGCGATCTCGCCCTTGAGGTGGGCGGGCTGCTCGGTGAAGCGCGTGGTCCATGTCGCCGAGAGCGCTCCGTGCTTGACGTTGAGGACCACGCCCCAGCAGCGCTGCGCGTTGCTGGTGTTGACCGTGCACATGCGCCCGATGTGTGCGCCGTCGAAGCGGTCGATGCCTTTGCTCGCGCTGGCCTTGGCCGCGCCTTTGGCCGCAACCGGCGCGGGCCGGGGCTCGGCGTCGGCCACGGGCGCGGGCGCCGCCGCGGCGCGATCCGGCTCGGCCTTCATGGGAGCCTCCGCAGGCTTGACCGCTGCTGCGGCGGCCAGTTTGTCCTGCTCGCCCTTGCGCTTGCTCGCTTCGGCTTGCGTCAGCGCGTCTTTCGCGGATTTGAGCTCCGCCAGCAGCTTCGCTTCCCGGTCGGCCGTGGCGCGCATCGCCATCTCGCGGTCGGTCTTCGCCTGCTCCTCGGCCGCACGCTTCGCGTCCTCCGCGCGCCGCGCGTCCTCGGCGGCGCGCGCGCTGTAGTCGCGGTACAGCCACACGCCGCCCGCGCCGACCGCGACCAGACCCGCGAGCGCCGCCACGATCATCGGAGCCTTGCGCGGGCGCAGCCGAGTCGCCGGCATCGCGCCGCCCTCGTCGCTGATCGAGAACGTCCGCACCGGCTGCGCGATGTTCTTGAAGCTCTTCTCGCCGAGCTGCCGGATTTGCAGGGTGAGCTTGTTCCGGATCTGGTCGTAGACGCTCCCCGAGGTGCACACGCCGCCCGGCTCGGCGATCGTCTGGATGCGCGCTGCGACGTTGACGCCGTCGCCGAGGAGGTCTCCGCCCTGCACGATGACGTCGCCGAGATTGACGCCGATGCGGAACGACATGCGCTCGTCCGCGGGCAGGTGGTCGTTGCGCGTGCGCAGCGCGGTCTGGATCTCGGTCGCGCAGCGCACCGCTTCGACAGCGCTCGGGAACTCGGCGAGGATCGCATCGCCCGCGGTGTTGAAGATGCGTCCGCGGTGCGCCTTGAGCAGCGCGTCGAAGATCTCGCGATGACCCTGCAGGATCTGGACGGTCCGCTCCTCGTTCTCGCCCATCATCCGGCTGTAGCCCGCGACGTCCGCCATGAGGATCGTCGCCAGCCTGCGCTCGATCGCAGGCTCGGCTCCCTGCGGCACGGTCCGGTCGCTCATCGGCTCCCCCGCCGCGTTAGGCGCCCTCCGCGCGCGGCTGCCGCCAGTGTATTTCAAATGTGCGGGCATCGGTATCCGCAGCCTGCCGCAGGCGGCCGCTGCTACAATCGCGCCTCCACGAAACGGAGGACTCGATGAAGATATCGATGTACAACGCCTCGGTGCCGGTGCTCGTCCGGATGCTGACAAACCTGAAGGCGATCCTCGGCAAGGCCGCCGCGCACGCGCAGGCGAAGAAGATCGAGGAATCCGTGCTGCTCAACGCGCGGCTCTACCCCGACATGTTCCCGCTCGTGCGCCAGGTGCAGATCGCCTGCGACTTCGCGCGGGCGACGCCCGCACGGCTGGCGGGCAAGGAGCCTCTGGGGCTCGAGGAGAACGAGAAGAGCTTCGCCGAGCTCGCGACGCGCATCGACCGCTCGATCGACTACGTACGCTCGCTCCCGAGCGGCGACATCGACGGCTCCGAGGGCCGGGAGATCATTCGACCGCTCCGCGGCCAGCAGAAGCGGTTCACGGGGATCAACTATCTCGAGCAGTTCGCGCTGCCCAATTTCTTCTTTCACGTGACGACGGCCTACGCGATCCTGCGCCACTGCGGCGTGGAGATCGGCAAGAACGACTTCATCGGCGAGCTCGACTGACGCCTCGTTCCAGCGCAGGCCGGGCTCGAGCTCGTCGTCGAATGGGGTCCCGGCCTCCGGCTTGAAGGGTGCCGGGGCAGGCTTCGCCGTCGGTGCGGCGCTCAGCGCAGCGCCGCCGGCAGTGCGCGCACCGGCTCGGGGGCGTCGACGAGCGGGCGTCCATGGGCGGCGACCTCATCGACCAGCCGCGCCACCGTGCCCTCCTGCGGCAGCGACACCCCGTAGTGCAGGAGCGCGTCACCGCGGAAGATCGCGAGCGTCGGGAAGTTGTCGACGTCGATGTCGCCGCAGATGCCGGCGTCGTCCTCGATGTCCAGCCAGACGAACAGCGCGTCGGGCCGCGCCGCGGCGATCCGCTCGAACGCCGCGCGGAACTCCGTGCAGGTGTCGCACCAGGCCGCGCACAGCACCACGACCGCCGTGCAGTCGTCGCTCCAGCGCGACGCGATGGCGCTGCGGTCGCCGGCGGTCGCGACCATGCGCGCGGAGGCTAGGCGAGGCTCGGCGCCAGCGCGCGGCGCAGCGCCTCGTCGCTTTCGCCGGCACGGCGCGCGAAGTCGGCGAGCTGATCCTCGCCGATTCGTCCGACGGCGAAATAGCGCGCGTCCGGATGCGCGAGGTAGAAGCCCGCGACCGAGGCTGCGGGCAGCATCGCGAAGCTCTCGGTGATCGACATGCCGAGCTTGCGGGCCCCGAGGAGATCGAACAGCGCCCCCTTGACGGTGTGATCGGGGCAGGCGGGATAGCCTGGGGCAGGACGGATGCCCCGGTATTCTTCGCGGATGAGCGCGGCGTGGTCGAGCGCTTCTTCGGGCGCATAGCCCCAGTATTCCCGGCGCACGCGGCGATGCAGCCATTCGGCGAAGGCCTCCGCCATCCGGTCGGCGAGCGCCTTGAGCATGATCGCGCCGTAGTCGTCCCTGCGCGACTCGAATTCCGCGAGCTTGCCCTCGATGCCGAGGCCTGCGGTGACCGCGAACGCCCCGACATAGTCTTCCACCCCCGAAGCCTTCGGCGCGACGAAATCGGCAAGGCAATAGTTCGGCTTCCCCGGAGGGCGCTGGTTCTGCTGGCGCAGGTTGCGCCAGCACAGGGCCACGGAGCTTCGCGACGCATCGGCATAGAGCTCGATGTCGTCGCCGACGGAATTCGCCGGCAGGAGCGCGATCGCGCCGTTCGCGGTGAGCCAGCGCCCTTCGACGATGCGCGCGAGCATGGCCCGGCCCTCGTCGTAGACGCCGCGCGCGGCTTCGCCGACGACCGGATCGTCGAGGATCGCGGGAAAGGGGCCCGAGAGCTCCCAGGTCTGGAAGAACGGCGCCCAGTCGATGCAGCGCGCGATCTCGCTCAAGTCCGCGTTGCGGATGTCGCGACGACCTATGAGCGCCGGCCGCGGCGGCGCGTAGCTCCGCCAGTCGGTCCGGAAGGCGTTGGCGCGCGCCGCGTCGAGCGGGATCAGCGCGGGGCCCTTCTTCCCCGCGTGCTGCGCGCGGATCTTCTCGTAGTCGGCGGCCAGCTCGCGCACGTAGGGCTCGCGCAGCTCGGTGGACACGAGGCTCGCGGCCACGCCGACGGCGCGCGACGCATCGGGCACGTAGACCGTCACGCCGTCGTACTGCGGCGCGATCTTCACCGCCGTGTGCACCCGCGAGGTCGTCGCGCCTCCGATCAGCAGCGGCTGCGTCATCGCCTGTCGCCGCATCTCGTGCGCGACGTGCGCCATCTCCTCGAGCGACGGCGTGATCAGCCCGGAGAGCCCGATCAAGTCCGCGCCCTTCTCTCGCGCGGTGTCGAGGATCTTCTGTGCCGGCGTCATCACGCCCAGGTCGATCACCTCGAAGTTGTTGCACTGGAGCACGACGCCGACGATGTTCTTGCCGATGTCGTGCACGTCGCCCTTCACCGTCGCCATGACGATCGTGCCCTTGGGCTTGCCCGCGTCGCCCGAGGCGGCTTTCTCGGCCTCGATGAACGGGACGAGATGCCCCACCGCCTGCTTCATCACGCGCGCGCTCTTGACCACCTGCGGCAGGAACATCTTGCCGGCGCCGAAGAGGTCGCCGACCACGTTCATGCCGGCCATCAGCGGCCCCTCGATCACCTGGATGGGGCGCGCGTACTGGAGCCGGGCCTCCTCGGTGTCCTCGACGATCCAGGTGGTGATCCCCTTCACCAGCGCGTGCGAAAGCCGCTCCTCGACCTTCGCCTCCCGCCAGGCGAGGTCCTCCTCGGCCTTCCGCCCATGCGCCTTGTAGGTCTCGGCGAACGCGACCAGGCGCTCGGTCGCATCGGGGCGCCGGTTGAGAATGGCGTCCTCCACGCGCTCCTTGAGCTCGGGAGCGAGATCGTCGTAGACACCGAGCTGCCCCGCGTTGACGATCCCCATCGTGAGACCCGCGCGGATGGCGTGATAGAGGAAGACCGTGTGGATGGCCTCGCGCACCGGATCGTTGCCGCGGAAGCTGAAGGAGACGTTGGAGATGCCGCCGGAGACCTTGGCGTGCGGCAGGTGCTTCCTGATCCAGGACGTCGCGCGGATGAAGTCGAGCGCGTAGTTCGCGTGCTCCTCGATGCCGGTCGCGATCGCGAACACATTCGGATCGATGATGATGTCTTCGGGAGGGAAGCCGACCTCCCGCGTGAGCAGGCCGTAGGCACGCAGCGCGATCTCGGTCCTGCGCTCGTAGCTGTCGGCCTGGCCCTTCTCGTCGAAGCACATCACGACCGCCGCGGCTCCGTAGCGGCGCACCAGCTTCGCCTGGCGCAGAAACTCGGTCTCGCCTTCCTTGAGCGAGATCGAATTCACCACCGGCTTGCCCTGGACGCACTTGAGTCCCGCTTCGATCACCTCCCACTTCGACGAGTCGATCATCACCGGCACGCGCGCGATGTCGGGCTCGGAGGCGATGAGATGGAGGAACTTCACCATCGCCGCCTTCGAGTCGAGCATCGCCTCGTCCATGTTCACGTCGATCAGCTGCGCGCCGCTGCCGACCTGCTGCCGCGCGATCTCGACGCCCGCGGAGAACTCGCCGGCGAGGATCAGCTTCGCGAAGGCGCGCGAGCCGGTGACGTTGGTGCGCTCGCCGACGTTGACGAACAGCGCGTCGTCGCCGATCGTGAGCGGCTCGAGGCCCGCGAGGCGCATCGGGCGCGACATAGTCAGTCGGCGGCCCGCGGCCGGCGCGGCGGCAGGCCTTCGACCGCCGCCGCGATCGCCCGGATGTGCTCCGGCGTGGTGCCGCAGCAGCCGCCCACGATGTTCACGAATCCGTGCTCGGCGAAATCGCGGATGAGCCGCGCGGTGGTTTCCGGCGCCTCGTCGTAGCCGGTCTCGCTCATCGGATTGGGCAGTCCCGCGTTGGGATAGCAGGAGACGAAGGTGTCGGCGACCCGCGCCATCTCCTCGATGTACGGCCGCATCAGCGCGGCGCCGAGCGCGCAGTTCAGGCCTACGGCGAGCGGATTCGCGTGCCGCACCGAATTCCAGAACGCCTCGGTCGTTTGCCCGGAAAGCGTGCGCCCCGAGGCGTCGGTGATCGTGCCCGAGACGATGAGCGGCAGGCGCCGCCCGCGCGCCTCGAACAGCGACTCGATCGCGAACAGCGCGGCCTTGGCGTTGAGCGTGTCGAACACCGTCTCGACCAGGAGCAGGTCGACGCCGCCGTCGATCAGGGCGCCGGCGGCCTCGCCGTAGGCCGCGACGAGCTCGTCGTAGCTCACGTTGCGGAAGCCGGGGTCGTTCACGTCCGGCGAGATGGTCGCGGTGCGGTTGGTGGGTCCCAGCGCGCCCGCGACGAAGCGCGGCTTGTCCGGGGTCTTCGCGCTCCAGGCGTCGGCGCATTCGCGCGCGATCCGGGCCGCGGCGAAGTTGATCTCGCCCACGCGACCCTCGAGCCGGTAGTCCGCCTGGGCGATGCGCGTCGCGTTGAAGGTGTTCGTCTCGATGATGTCGGCGCCCGCGGCGAGGAACTCATTGTGGATCGAGCGGATCACGTCGGGCTGCGTGAGCGCTAGCAGGTCGTTGTCGCCCTTGACGTCGCAGGCGTGCCCGTGCAGGCCGCACGCGGCCGCGCCGCGATAGTCGGCCTCCCCGAGCCTGCGGCTCTGGATCATGGTCCCCATCGCGCCGTCCAGGACCAGGATGCGCCGGGAAAGAAGCTTCACGAGCAACGCCGTCTTGTCTTCGATGGCCTTCATCTTCCGTGCCCCGAAACAAAAAACCCGTTCAGCTTGCCGCCGAGCGGGTTTCGGTCGAAAGCCGCTTTAGCTGGATTTGTAGAGCGCCCGCAAGCTGTCGGATACGCGTGCAGCCTTAACCGCGACCCGGATCAAATCGGCGCTTATGATGCAAAGTAAGGGTTGTGGCAGGCGTTGTCAACACGCGAGCTCCCCGGCGCCGGCCGGAACGCGCCGGAAATCCGGTACCATGAATGCGGAAGAGGAAGCGATGCTCGACGCCGACATCCGACGCCTGCTCGACACGGTGTTCAGCGTACCCGGCTGGACCGACGCCCCCGACATCGCGCAATTGCGCGCCGGCGCCGAGGCCGCGCCCAAGCTGCTCGGCGGCGCAGCCGAGCAGGTCGAGACGGTGCGCGACGCGCTCGCGCCAGGCAGAGCGCGCGACGTGCCGCTCCGGATCTACCGGCCGGCCGGCGCCGCGGAGCTTCCGCTCGTGCTCTTCGCGCACGGCGGCGGCTGGGTGACCGGCTCGCTCGACTCGCACGACCGCCTCTGCCGCATTCTCGCCAACACGCTTCCTGCCGTGATCGTCGCGGTCGAGTATCGGCTCGCGCCGGAGCACACCTACCCCGCCGCGCTCGACGACGTCGAAACCGCCTGGCACTGGCTGCGGGCCGCGGCGCGCGACCTCGGCGCGGAGCGCGATCTCTTCATCGTCGCGGGCGACAGCTCCGGCGGGAACCTGGCTGCCGCGCTCGCGCTCCGCCTCTCCCGAACCGGCGCAGCACTTCCCGATCTGCAGTTGCTGCTGTACCCGGCGCTCGACGCCGCGTGCTCGCGCGCCTCGTACCGCGAATTCGCAACCGGCCACAACCTGACCGCCGCACAGATGGCGTGGTACTGGGGCGCGTATCGCGCGGCTGCGCCGGAGAGCCCGGAGCTCTGCCCGCTTTCGGCGACCTGGCTCCGCGGCCTCCCGCCGGCGGTGATCGCGGTGGCCGCCGCGGACGTCCTGCGCGACGATGGCCTCGACTATGCGCGCGCGCTCGAAACGGCGGGCGTTCCCGTGCGCGTGGTCGAATGCCGGGGAATGATCCATGGTTTCCTGCGCTGGACCGGCGAAGTCGCTGCGGCGCGCGGCTGGATCGATCGAATCGCCGCGAACGTGCGCGACACGACGCTCGCCGTGTCCCGATGATGCGGCGAGACGCGCGGTCGGCGGAGGCGAGCCTCGGAACGCTCTTTCACGAAACCGAAGAGGCGGCCGCCCTCGCGAGCGAAGTCGCGTGGTACGCCGCGCGGCTTCCGCGCAGCGGCGCACCGATCCTCGATGCGATGGCCGGATCGGGGGCGCTGCTCGCGGGCCTGCTCGAAGCGGGATTCCCGGTCCACGGGGCGGAGGCCTCGGCCGCGCGGCTCGCCCTGTGCCGCGCCCGGCTCGACGCGCGCGGGCAGGCCACTCAGCTCTTCCGCCAGCCCGCGAGCGCGCTGAACCTCCCGTTTCGCTACGCGGCGGCCTTCGTTGCGGGCGGCGCGTTCCAGCTCCTGGTCGACCGCACCGCGGCGCTCGACGCCCTGCTGCGCATCCGCGCGCACCTCGTCGATCCGGGACTGCTGCTGCTCGAGCTCTTCGTGCCGTCCGGGGCGGATCATCCGCCCGGCGCCGCGATCGTCGAGATCCGGACGGTGATTCCGATCGACGGCTGCCGCATCGGGCTGCGCTCGGAGACGTCGTTCGACGCCGACTCGAAGCGCATCGACGTCGTGCGGCGCTACGAGCGGCGCGAGCGAAGGGCGATCACGGCACGCGAGGACCAGACGATCTCGCTCACGTGGTACAGCGAGGACGACGCGGCCGAGCTGCTCGGCGCCGCCGGATACCTCGACATCCGCGTCGAGGCCGCGCCGCGCACGGGTGAAGGAGGAGGCCACCGCTTCGCCGTCGCGGCACGGGCGGGCGGCGCACGACTCCGCGTCTAGCGGTGCGCGAAAAGCCCAGGCTGGAAAGCCGGGCGCGTCCGAAGCGGCCCGTCGCGCCGCCTCAGGTCACGACGGCCCCTGTTCCTCGATCGGTCCGTCGGGCAGCTCGTTCGCGCCACCCGCGCTGCCCGCGAAGCCCCTGGTGGCGAGGATCTGCCCGGCGAGCGCGACACCCGCGTGGAGCGCCGGAGCGAAGCGCCCCGCGCGCACGAACGGCATCATGGCGGCGACGATCCGGCTCCAGTCCTCCGGCGCCACCCGTCCGTACAGGCCCACGTCCGGCAGGATCTCGACCCGGCGCTCGAACTTGCACACGAGGATCAGCACGCCGTTGCGCGCGCGGGTCTTGGCGAGCTCGCGGCGCAGGAACAGCGACTGCGCGTAGTGCCGCAGCTTGCGGTCGCGCACCGCGGTGCGCAGGAACAATCTCGCGTAGGTGGGCACGATCGCGGCTGCGAGGGCGCTCGCTCCGCCCGCGGCGAGCAGCATCGCGGCGACCACGACTGCCGAGCGCGCGACCGGCCAGTCGGGCCGCAGCCAGTCGAGGATCGCAGCCGCCAGCGACGCGAGCAGGACACCGAAGGCGAACGCCATCCACGGCAGCTCCGCGTAGCTGTCGGCCTTGCCGGTCACCACGGTGACGATCGGCACGCCGGTGCGCGCCTCCACACGCGCAACGGCGGCGTCGATCGTTTCCGACTCGGTTCGGGAGATGGTCACGGTGACTCCCGCTCTACGCTCCGGAGAGCGCGAGCGACATGTACACCGCGCCGGGGAGCGGATTTTGGTAGTAGGGCGCGCACTCCCGGAATCCGAGCTGCGCATAGAGAGCGCGCGCCGCGGTCATCCAGGCGAGCGTGTCGAGCTTGAGCATGCGATAGCCGATCGTCTTCGCCTCGCGGAGAAGCTCGCGGGCGAGCCGCTCGCCCCAGCCCTCGCCGCGCCGTGCCGGCTGCACGTACAGGCGCTTGACCTCGCCGATCGAAGCCTGGGCCTCCGCCGAAGCCGCGGAGCGGGCGGCGTCCTCGAGCGGTCGCAGCGCGATGCAGCCGAAGGCAGCGTCTTCGCCGCCTGCGAGCAGCAGTCTCCCGCGCGGAGGCGCGTACGTACCGGGCAGTTCCGCGAGCTCGCGCTCGAAACCCTGGAAGCAGAGGTCGACCCCGATCGAGCCTGCGTACTCGACGAACAGGGCCCGCGCCTGCTCGACATCGCGGGTCGAGCGGGCCGGGTGGATCGTCTCGCGGACGATCGCCGGCTCCACGCCCGTCACGTCGTCTTGTCGCATGTGCCGATTCTGATCTCGCTGTCGACGAACTCGCCCTGCAGCTCCTTCAGCTTTCCGACGGCGGGAGCCGGTGGATCGCGGACCACGAGCAGGGTCTGCGCGACCGATTGCGCGCGCGCGCCGACTTTCGCGTTGGTCACGCCGAGCGTCGTCAGCGCCGCGAGGCGCGCCTGCGCCGCGGCTTCGGTGCGGAAGGCGCCGAGCGAGATCGCGAGGCGCTGCGGCCCGGAGTCGACGACGGTCACGTCGCGGATGTTCTGTGCCTTGAGCTCTTCGACTCGATGATCGGCCGCAGGCTTGCTCGCGGCGGGCGGCAGGAACACCCAGTAGTTGGCGATGACGTCGACCTTCTTCTGGCTGATGAGCCGCGCGAGGTCGAGCGGCTCGAGCTGCGCGAGAGCGCGCGCCCGATCGCCGTCGGACAGCGGCCCCCACTCCACGCACACGTCGGCCAGCGCCGAAGCCTTGGCCGGGCCAAGGGCCGCGACCTGCTGCGGCGTGAGCAGCGAGATCTTGTCCGGCTGGACCTGCTGCGACAGGCGCACGGCTTCGCCCGAGCTCAGCGAGTCGAGCTGGATGTAGCCGAACAGCGCGAGATTGGCGAGCAGCAGCAGGACAACGAGCGTTCTCATCCTCGCTCCGAGGCGTGCGCCAGCGCGAGCACGCCCTCCAGCACCAGATTATCCACGACCTCCACCGGCTCGGTAAGGTAGGGCGCGATATCGGCCGCCGCGCCGCCGGCGAGAAACGCTTTCGGGGCCGGCCCGTCCTCGGCGAGACGCCGCCGCATCTGCTCGATCGCGCCGCACACCGCCTGCATGACGCCGGAGGCGAGCGCGTCGGCCGTGTTGATCGGGAAATCGTGCACGCGCCCGGCCGCCACGCGCAGCGCCGCGGTGTTGCCCGCGAGCGCCTGCAGCATCATGTTGAGTCCGGGCAGGATGATGCCTCCCCGGAACACGCCCGACTGGTCCAGGGCGTCGACGGTCACCGCAGTGCCGGCATTGACGACCACGCAGGGCGAAGGGAACAGCTCGTTGCCGAGGCGCTGCCGCGCCGCGACCAGCGACGCCCAGCGATCGGCGCCGAGCTGGGAGGGCCGCGCGTAGCGGTTGTAGACGCCGCAGGCCTCTTCCTGCGCGACCAGCCACTCCGGCACCGCGCGCCAGCGCACGAGCTGCGCTTCGACACGCACGCGCGTCGCCTCGCCGGCGACATTCACGCCGACGACGCGCCTCGGGCGCGGCAGATTCTGCCAGTCGCGCAGCGCGAGCGTGCCGATGTCCTGGTTCGGAAGATTGCCCTGCGCAAGCCAGCCGCGCGGTCCCTCGAGGCCCCACTTGAGCCGGCTGTTGCCGCAGTCGAGCACCAGGATCACGATCGCAGCGAGACTTCGCCGCTCACGAAGCGCACGCTCCGGCCGGCGATCGCGAGCACGAGCGCGCCGTCGGAGTCGACCCCCGCGACCCGGCCGCGCAGCTTCGCGCCGTCGGGCAGCAGCACCTGGACCGCCTTGTCCTGAAGGCTGTGCCGGCGTTGCCACGCGGCGCGCAGCGGCGCGAAGCCCTCCGCGGCATAGGCTTCGAGCATGTCACCCAGCGCCGCCACGAAGCGGCCGAGAAGCGCGTTGCGATCGATGCTCCGGCGCGAAGCGAGCGTCGCGAGATCGGTCGACGGCTGCGGGATCGCGCGCCGGACCGCGGCCGGGACCCGGACGTTGAGGCCGATCCCGATCACCGCCAGCGAGGGACCCTGGGCGTCGCCCGAGAGCTCCACCAGCACGCCACCGAGCTTCCGTCTCCGCGCGACGAGATCGTTGGGCCATTTGAGCTCGACGCCCGCGAAGCCCTCGGCCGCGAGCGTCTCGGCCAGCACGAGCCCGACGGCGAGCGGCAGCGCTGACGGATAGGCGGCCCCGCGCTCGAAGCGCCAGCCCAGCGAGAAAGTGAGGCTGCCCCCGACGACGGAGGTCCAGCGGCGCCCGCGCCTGCCCCGCCCGGCGGTCTGGCACTCGGTCGCCAGCACGCGGCGGTGAATGTCGCCGGTCGCCGCGCGCCGCGAAAGCTCGCTGCTGGTCGAATCGACAACGTCGATCACGTCGACGGCGAACGCGCGGGCCGCGGGTCCCAGATGACGCAGGATCGCTTCCGCGGAAAGAAAGGGCAGCGCATCGTGGATCCGGTAGCCGCGGCCCCGCGTCGCTTCGAGCTTGAGTCCGGTCGCGCTCGCCTCCTTGAGCAGCTGCGAGACCCTGGCGCGCGAGATCCCGCTCGCCGCGGCGAGCGCTTCGCCGGAATGCAGCTCGCCGTCGGAGAGCCGGCGCAGCAACGAGAAGCCGAGAGCGGAAAGCACGATAGGGCTAAGGATAACCCCGCGCCCGCGGAGCGTGTTCAGCCCCGCAGCAGCGCCAGGACGCTCGCGTGCAGCGCGGGATCGCCGCAGGCCACGACCTCGCCGCCTTCCTCGCAACTGCTTCCGTCCCAGCGGGTGATCACGCCGCCCGAGGCCTCGACGATCGGGATCAGCGCCTGGACGTCGTAGGCCTGCAGGTCGGCTTCGACGACCACGTCGACGAGCCCCATCGCGAGAAGGCAGTAGCCGTAGCAATCGCTGCCGAAGCGCGTCAGCCTGACGCAAGCGCGGACCCGCTCGAAGGCGGCCAGCGATCGCGCGTCCGGGAACATCTCGGGCGTGGTGCACGCGAGCATCGCCCCGTCGAGCCGCGCGCAGGGTCGCGAACGCAATCTCCGGCGCCGGCCGTCGCGCTCCCAGATCGCGTCGCCGCCGGCGACGGCGCTGAACGACTCGCCGACGAAGGGCTGGTGCATGATCCCCAGGACCGGACGGGTCCCGTCGTGCAGCGCGACCAGCGTGCCCCAGTGCAGCTGGCCCAGGACGAAGCTGCGCGTGCCGTCGATGGGATCGATCACCCAGGTGAGCTGCGATTCGCCGCCGCCCGTCCCGTCTTCCTCGCCGCGGATGCGGTGATCGGGATAGCGCCGGGCGATCATCGCGCGGATCTCGCGCTCCGCGGCGCGGTCGGCTTCGGTGACCGGGTCGTAGTCGCGCGCGTCGCCCTTGTTCTCGATCGCGAGCGCGGCGCGGAAGTGCGGCAGGATCGCGGCGCCGGCCGCGGCGACGAGCTCGTGCGCGAACTCGAGGAAGGCGGCGAGCTCGGCGCCGGTCACGGCTCGCCTAGCGCGGAACGATCGCAACCCCGGCGAGCTTCTCCTGCGCCTCGACGAGCGACGCGACGTACTTCTCGCCGAAGCCGAGCAGGTTGGCCGTCACGAGGCTCTGATGCACGGCGGTGCCGACAGCCGATGCGATCGGCAGCGATCCCGCGAAGCGCGTGTAGTAGCGCAGGTCCTTCATCGCGTTCGAGAGCGTGAACTTGAGCCCCGTCAAGTCGCGCGACTCGAGCATCCTGCCGACGATCGCCTGGAAGATGCCGGAGTTGATCCCGCCCGCGGAGATCACCTCGTGGAGCTTGGCGATCGCGACACCCGACTTGGCGCAGGCCGCGCAGGCCTCGGCGGTCGCAGTGGCGATCGACATCGCGACGAAGTTGTTGACGAGCTTGAGCATGTGGCCGTGCCCGGGCGGCCCGGCATGGATCACGTTCTCGCAGTACGCGGCGAACACGGGCTTCAGCAGCGCGAAGGTCGCTTCGTCGGCGCCGACCATGGTGTTGAGCCGGCCCTCTTCGGCCTCCCTCGGCGTGCGCGCGAGCGGCGCATCCACATAGCGCGTGCCCACTCGCCCCAGGTCGGCGCGGATCTTCGCCGTCGACTCCGGCTCGGCCGTGGAGGTGTCCACGACGACGAGACCCTCGCGCGCCGCGCCGAGGATACCGCTCTCGCCGTAGACGATCTCTTCGACCTGCGGCGAGCCTGTGACGCACAGGATCACGACGTCGGAGGCCTTCGCGAGCTCGGCGTAGGTCTTCACTTCCTTGGCGCCGGCGGCGAGCACGTCTTCGGCAGCTTTGCGGTTGCGATGAACGCGGATGGTGAGCG